>Ga0193963_1001406_pt1 | contig 11991 bp, 8 predicted proteins | sample FB_6_MG_FD_140359 | JGI IMG/M metagenome (GOLD analysis project Ga0193963, IMG submission 140359) | Microbial mat bacterial communities from the Broadkill River, Lewes, Delaware, United States - FB_6_MG | ecosystem: Environmental > Aquatic > Freshwater > River > Microbial mats | place: USA...
CAGTGAATTTAATGACTTGTTTTTAAGTAAAATGGAAGTAATAGATAGAAGATTACTGTATTTGAGGGCTGACTGTGAAAATATTTATTTTCATACAGATGCAAATATAAAGCAAGCTATATCATATATAGATGATACTGAATCTCAAATTAAAAATAGTAGGAAAATAATTGATGAAGAAATGAAAGATATTGCAGCAGATACAGAGCAATATGAAGAATTTATATCAAAGGTATCAGATATAGTTGCAGATGATATTAATTATCCAAACACTATAGATAAGATAAGTGCAATAGGAGATGAAATTGGTAAATTAGATACAACAGATATAAGCAATTCTATAGAAAAAATATCTACTGAAGTAACTAATATAGGGGATGCAATTAGCAGTTTACATAAAAATTTGAAAAATTTATATGATAAACAATCTGAACAGATAAATAATCAGGTAAATAATATTGATGATGATCTTAATAGAATTGATTATGCTTCTGATGAAATTCGACAAGGATATGCTGCCTTCTCAAGAAGTGCTGTAATAGAAGCAGATAATATAAATGATAGAGTATTAGAATGTGAAAATTTGATTAAAGAGTATACTCAAAGTGTTAGTAACAATTTGGATAAAAACTCAGATTCTGTAGATGTTCAAATGAAAAATATAAATGATAGATTAGATGGATTAAATGCAACTTTGGATACATCTAATGATAATGTTCATAAATATTTAAATAACATTTCTTATAATTTCGATATTTTGAGAACAAGCGTTTCTGATATGTTGTCACCTCCAAAAAAAGAATTTAAAGATATATCAGAGATTATTGAATATGAAGGTGATGCAGGAAGAATTATACTGTGTTCTAATAACAATAAAATATATGGAGATGCTAATATAGGTGGTATTGCAGGAATTGTAGCATCAGAATTTGGGCTTGATCCTGAAGAAGATTTAGATAGTATAGATAGTGATATATTTGTTGTTGATACAACAGCTTTTGTAAAAGCGACAGTTAGAGGTTGTGAAAATAGGGCTGCAGTAATAGTTAAAAACAATTATGCTGGTGGTATAGTTGGAAGAGCAGATGTAGGAGCCATATTAGATTGTATAAATTTAGCAAATATCAATTGTGATGAGGCTGATTTTGTTGGTGGTATAGTTGGAAGTAGTAAGGTTTTGGTTACGATGTGTTATTCTTTATCTGATATAGAAGCGAATTCTAATGTTGGTGGTATAGCTGGTGAAGCAAATGACATCAGAAAGTGTCTTTCAATGACGAGAATAATTAGTGATGGAGAAAAATTAGGATCTATTGCGGGAACAGTTATAGGTGAATGTTCAGAAAATTATTTTGTAGATGAAGGAGTAGCTGGAGTAGATAGCGCAAACTACATATTTAAGGCTGAGCCTGTAACTTATGAAGAAATGGTTAAAATGGAGAATGTACCTAATGAGTTTAGACAATTTGAAGTGGTATTTAAAGTTGATAGTAAGGTTCTTAAAATTTTAAAAGTGGATTATAATGATATGGTTACAGATGCGATGATTCCTGCTATTCCAGTAAAAGATGGTTATTATGCAGTATGGAGTTCTATAGAAAGAAAAATATTCAGAAATCAAGTTGTTGATGCTGTCTATGAAAAATACATATCATCTATTTCATCTAATGAAGATATTCCATATGTTTTATTAGAAGGCGATTTTACGGATAAGTGTCAAGTTAGTGTAAATAAATTGGATATAGATAATATCGGTATGGATGTTCCGAAAAATTATATTTTTGTATCAGGACTTGAACTCGAGTTTACTAGAGATGATAAAATACTTCTTCAGAATAATGAAATTTCTATCAATGCTGAAGGTGCAGAGAAAATAAAAAATGTGTATATTATGAATGAGGCAGGAGAAATAATTAAGCCTCAAATCGCAGATTCTTATGTTAAAATCAATGCTGAGAATAATGGAAAATATATGATAATTGAGAAAATAGATTATATTGCTATTTTATTGAAATATATGCTTATTGCCCTAGCTGCTATGGTAGTATTTTTAATTATTAAAAAGAAAAGAAAAAATAGAAAGAAATCTAAATAATATATTAGCTTAATAACGTTTTATTATTGTGTTTTAAGGGAATTTACGATATAATGGTAACATAAATTTATGGAGGAGAATTGTAATGGGATTAAGAGCAGATATTGGTATAGATTTAGGAACAGCGAGTGTTTTGGTTTTTGTAAAAGGAAAAGGTGTTGTATTAAAAGAGCCTTCAGTAGTAGCTATTAATGTCGATAATAATAAGATTCTAGAAGTAGGAAATTCTGCTAGAGAAATGATTGGTAAAACTCCAGGAAGTATAGTTGCTATTAGACCATTAAAAGATGGTGTAATTTCTGATTTTGATATTACAGAAAAAATGTTAAAATATTTTATAAAAAAAGTTACAGGTGCAGCTTTTTTTCATCCGAGGGTAATAGTATGCGTCCCTAGTGGAGTTACAGAGGTTGAAAAAAGAGCAGTTATAGATGCTTGTAATAATGCGGGATCTAAGAAAACATATTTGATAGAAGAACCTGTAGCTGCAGCTATAGGAGCAGGACTAGATATAGGACTTCCAAATGGTAATATGATTATAGACATCGGTGGTGGTACTACAGATATAGCAGTAATTTCGCTAGGTGGTATTGTAGTTAGCAAGTCTATTAAGGTTGCTGGTGATAAGTGTGATGAAGCTATACAAAGATATATCAGAAAAAAATATAATGTAACTATTGGACTTAGATCAGCTGAAGAACTTAAAATAAATATTGGAACAGCTATTGCGGTGGATGAAGAAAAGTATATGAATATAAACGGAAAAAACTTGGTGACAGGTTTACCAAAAGAGATTACTGTATCATCTTCAGATATGTTAGAAGCTTTAGAAGAATGTGTAACATCAATTGCTGATGCTGTGCATAATGTATTTGAAAAAACACCTCCAGAATTATCTTCAGATATAAGTAACAAGGGTATTATCATGACTGGTGGAGGTAGTTTGATTTATGGTCTTAATGAACTTATAATCGAAAGAACTGGGGTTGATTGTGTAATAGCTGAAGATCCTATTTCTTGTGTTGCACTGGGAACGGGGAAATCTTTAGAGCATATAGATAGTATGAATGATACTTTGTTAAGTGATGAGGCTAGAAAAGATTACAGATAATAGTTTAGATTCTACTATGATAGAGATGATATCAAAAATGATAAAATCGCATTTTAAATAGATTGGATGGAATGGGTGAATTATGAATTTTTTAAATGTATATAAAAAATGGCTAGAGAGTGACTTAGTCGATGAAATAATGAAAGAAGAACTTAAGGAAATAAAAGATAATAATTTAGAGATAGAAGATAGATTTTATAAAAACCTATCTTTTGGTACAGCAGGATTAAGAGGAAAAATGGGAGCTGGAACTAATAGAATGAATTGTTTAGTTGTAGCTAAAACAACTCAAGCCTATGCAAATTATCTTAAAAAGACATTTGCATGTGACATTAGAGTTGCTATAGCTTATGATTCCCGCAATCATTCTAAAGAGTTTGCATTTTATGCTGCTAAAATATTGTCTGCTAATGGAATTTCAGTGTACATATTTGATAGTTTAAGGCCAACACCTGAGTTGTCATATGCTGTGAGAAAATTGTTGGCAAATGGTGGGATAAATATCACTGCAAGCCATAATCCTAAAGAATATAATGGATATAAGGTTTACAATGAAAATGGTGGACAAATCATTGAAGCTGAAGCTGAAGCAATCATGGAAGAAATAGATAAATTAGAATTTTCTGATATTATTTTTGATGAAAAAAATGAATTAATACATATAATTGATAAAGAGTTAGATTCGCAATTTATTGATGAAGTGTCTAATGTTTTATTTGATTCAAATGAAGATAGACAAGTAAAAATTGTATATAATCCACTTTTTGGAGCAGGTGCAGATATAATTCCTAGAACTTTGAAAGAAAATGGATTTGATAATTTGTTTATTGATGAGAAAATGTCTATTCCAAATGGAGATTTTCCAGGTTTAGAATTACCTAATCCAGAATTTTTAGAAGTATATAAATCTTCAGTAGAACTTGCTTTTAAAAATAAGGCAGATGTTGTTATAGCAACTGATCCGGATAGTGATAGAATAGGTGTAATGGCGTATAGTCCTTTTTCAAAAAGTTACGAACTGCTTACTGGAAATGAAGTAGGGGCACTGATTATTGATTATATATTGCATAGATTACATAAAAATGGTGCTATACCTGATAATGCGTATATAGTAAACACTATAGTTACTAATAATTTGGGTGAGTGTATTGCTAGCAATTATGGAGTTAAAACATTTAAAACACTTACAGGTTTTAAATATATTGCTGATTTTATACAGAGAAATCATGATGAAAACAATAAATTTTTGTTTGGATATGAAGATACTTGTGGTTATTTAGCTCATACTGAAATAAGAGATAAAGATGCTGTTCAAATAGCTTTGTTAGTTGTTGAAATGGCAGATTATTATAAAAAAAGAGGAAGAACTCTTATCAATGTTATGAGAGAAATATATACTAAGTATGGTTTTGTGTTTGATAAGACTATATCTTATAAATTTGATGGAATTTTAGGTAAGCAAACTATAGATAAAATTATGGACTTTTTTAGAAATACTAAGCCAGATGTTATTTCTGGATATAAAATTGTTAAATTAATGGATTTAGATGTAAGTTTGAGTTATGACATGGTTGATGGAAACGTTGAAAAAATAGAGTTGCCAAAATCTAATGTTATGAAATTCATTTTCGAAGATGATTCATGGGTAGCTGTAAGACCTTCAGGTACTGAGCCTAAATTGAAAATATATTTTTCAATTGTAGGTGAAAATGAAAAAAGTGTAGTAGAAAAGTACAATTCTATATATGAAGGTGTTTCAAATTTGATAAGATTGGAAAAATAAATGAAAAATAGTAGATTGTACTTAGCAACAGTAGTTATTTGTATTTTTATATTTATAGGCAATAAAAATGTATATGCAGACAGCAGTGATGATATAATTATAGGTAATGCTGAAGTAGAAAAAATCATAGAAGAAGTTTGTTTAGAAAGACAAGTTCCTTGTGAAATAGTTAAAGCGATAGCTTATAAAGAATCTAAGATGCAGCAATGGTATTCTGATAAAACGCCAGTTGTTTCTTATAATGGAAATTATCTTGGTATTATGCAAGTTAGTTCATACGCAGGATATGATAATGTAAAATTAAAAAACAATATTTATTATAATTTAAATGCAGGTATAGATATTTTATTTTTAAAATGGGATATGAGTATAAATAATCATTCAGTACCTAAATTTGAAAGTATGGATAAGTCTATAATAGAAAATTGGTATTTTGCAATATGGGCATATAATGGATGGCTTTCAAGAAATAATCCTAATAGCAATGCTAAAGCTTATCAAGAAACAGTTTTTGATATAGCTGTGGATAGATATGGAGCAGAAATATCTGATATAGATACTAGTTTGCTTCCATCATCAGGACTTCCTGCAAAGAGATTGATAATCGCAAATGCAGAAACTGAGCATAAATCAATATCTTTTGAAGTTATTGAGCCTGTTGAATCAATTTATCCTTTTGTAGATATTGCCGAAAATTGGGCAAAGGATATTATTTTTGAAATGTATGAAAAAGAGTTGATAAATGGTATAACTGAGGAAGAGTTTAAACCAGATGATAATATGAGAATAGATGAATTTTGTACTCTTTTATCTAGGTATTTGAAATTATCAGGTCTAGATACATATGAAAATAGGTTTGATAGTGAACTAACTATTTGGTCTAAAGAGCATGTAGATTTGTTAGATGAAAATAATTTGTTAACAATTTATGATAATGATGTAGATTTTTCTAAATTAATTACTCGAGGAGAAGTTGCACAAATTTTAGCAGAATATATTATAAAATTTGATACTGAGGGAAAATACACAGATGTAAGTGATGTGGTTTTAATATATGAAGATTTACCTGCAACATTGAAAGAAGAAGATTTATACAGAATAAAAATTTTAAATAAAGCGGATGTTATTACAGGAAGAGATGCTTTAACTTATGCCTATAATGAAAATATTACTAGAGCCGAAGTTACAGCTATAATATGGAAAATGATGAAATCAATAATTTTGAATTGATTTTAAGATAAAAATTAGAAATTGAGGAAATATATGAAAAGAATTTTAGGACAAATGAGAAGAGCAATTCAAGATTTTGATATGATAAATGAAGGTGATAAAATCTTGGTAGGCCTATCTGGTGGAAAGGATAGTATGGTTCTTCTCTATGCTCTAAGTGCGTATCAGAAGTTTTGCCCTGTACATTTTGACTTAGCAGCAGTGCATATGTCAATGGGATTTGAAAACTCTGACGACACAGCTATCAGAGAATTTTGCGAAGAACTTGAAGTGGATTATCACAAAATAGATACTGATATAGGAAAGATAGTTTTTGATATACGTGAGGAGAAAAATCCTTGTGCTTTATGTGCGAGAATGCGAAGAGGTGCTCTTCATAATGAAGTAAAAAAAATGGGCTTTAATAAAATTGCTTTAGGTCACCATGCTGATGATGCCTTAGAGACCTTATTTATGTCTATGTTGTATGAAGGAAGAGTGTCTACATTCAAACCGAATACTTATTTATCTAGAAAAGAAATATATAATATAAGACCATTTGTATATATTACAGAGAAACAAATATTAGGTGCAGTTCATAAAAAAAATATACCAGTAGTAAAAAGCCCGTGTCCTGCAGATAAAAAAACAAAAAGAGAAGAAATTAAAAATATGTTAAATGAAATTTACAAGGAAAATCCTAAATCAAGAGAAAGATTAATGACAGCTCTTCAAAATGAAGAGAACTTCCAACTCTGGTTTTAATAATTGTATGTAGTGGTAGAGTGTAGATAAAAAGGGAATAATTATGGTTAGTGAAAAAAATCGGAATAAAAGTTTCATAAAGTTTTTAGTTTTCAGTTTGTTTTTAACATTTACTATAATAGTTTTATTTGTTGTTATTTTTTCAGATAATTCTATATCTGATGATACAAGAGTTTTTAGAAATACATGGTCATATAGTGTAGCTGGAAATGATGCAAAACTTTTGAATGAAGTGAAAAAAATTAAAAAAGTTGACGTAGGAGATGAGATAAGGCTTAAAAATAGATTGATAGATATGGATTATATATCAACAAAATCTATAATGTTTCAAACTGATCAGCAAAATGTAACGGTTTTGATTGATAATAATATTGTTTATGAATCAACTGGTAAACCAGGAATTAGGTTGAATGTAATTGAATTAAGACATGATTATTTAGGAAAAGATATTGAAGTTATATTATCTTCACCCTATAGCAATTATTCAGGCAAAATACCAGAAATTTTAATTGGGAATACGAAATCTATACTAAGTCATATCGTTGCAGAAGCTTCATTTGATGTTATAATTGCCTTTTATTGTTTGATTTTAACTTTGATGTCGCTCTATGGTTTTTCGATTTTTGCTTTGAATAAAGAAATTGATTTTTACTTTTTGCATTATGCTTTACTTTCTTTAACATTAGCTTTTCTATTTCCTATGAAACAGAAATTATATGGTATTATATTTGAACCGGCAACTATATCGTATTTTTTCTATTTATTGCAGTATGTTCAGCCAGCTTTGATAAGTTATTTGATAATGAAATTATCTAGTAAATCTAATAGAAAACAGTATATGAAATTGCTGATAATTGTTGACTTGATTTTTTTTATAGTAGCAGTTTTTACAGAAATTTTAGGTATATTTGAACTAGCAAGCATGTATAGTGTTTATCAGATTTTAATTGTTTTAAATGCAGCAATTATATGTGTGATATCTATAAAAGATATAAAAGTACATAACGATATTATGTCTTTAGGTTTAGTATTTTCAATGTTCTCTTTTATATTTGTTATTGCGGATAATATTAATTTTCACTATTGTTTGTATAATCAAAATTTGATTTTGCATAAATATGCTATATTGGGATTTGTGACTTGTTACGGTATGCTCTATTTTTCAAGATTTATGTATAGTATTTTTAGTGCTAAAACTGTTTTAGAGTTGAATACTGATTTAAAGACTATAGCTTATTCGGATAAATTAACTAATCTTGGAAATCGGATGGCTTTTGATAGGAAGATGAACAAATTGAATAGAAGAAAAAGTATGTTTGATGAAGATGAACTTGCTATAATTGTTTTTGATTTAAATAAGCTGAAATATGTTAATGATACATTTGGACATGCTATAGGAGATCAATATATATCTTTATGCGCAGATTGTTTTAGAGAAGTTTTTATAGATAAGGATAACTTGTTTAGAATCGGTGGTGATGAGTTTGTTGTTATTCTAGAATATGTTTCAAGAGATGATTTAAGAAGTCAAATAAGATTGTTATATAATACTTTTACAAGCAAGAGTCATGGTGATTTACAATTAAGTGTAGCATATGGTTTTGAGTATTTTAATAATTATCTAGATAGTGATATTTATGAAACATTTGAAAGAGCTGATAAAAAAATGTATATGTTTAAAGCAAAACAAAAAAAAGAAGAAAATTTCTCAAGATAAAAAAAGTGATTGATTGCTCAATCACTTTTTTTATAGACTTAGTTCTAATGATATATCTTCTACTATCTTTTTACATGAATAAGCATTATATAAATCATTCATGCTATCTTTCATATTTTTAATAATATGAGGATTCGATGTAATATATTTTGTCTTTTCAATTAATTCTTCTTTATCATAAGTTATGATTGCTGCATTTTTACTTTGGAAGAATAATGCATTTTCGTTTTCTTGTCCTGGAACTGGTTTAAGCAGAATAAGCGGAAGATTTTCAGCTAAAGCTTCACTTAGCGTGATTCCACCTGGTTTAGTAATCATACAAGTTGAAATCTTGTATAATTCATGTATATCATCTGTGAATCCAAATGCTCTCAAATTTTCAATATTCATACAATCTAATGATTCTTTTAACTTTTTATTATTCCCACATGCTACAGCTATCTCAATATTTGTATCTTTACATAATTGGCTGCATATTTCGTTTATTTCACTCATAACACCAAAAGCTCCAGCATTAATTAAAATAAGACTTTTTTTGCTATCAAAGTTATATTTTTTATATAGGCCGGATATATCTTGTTTTTGTTCAAAGGCTTCTCTTATAGGGATTCCTGTGACCACTGTTTTTGTGATAGGAATGTTAAGTTCATTTAAATGTTTTTGTAAATCATTAGTAGCTACGTAAAATTTATCTATATTTTCATCAATCCATAATTTGTGAACACAAAAGTCTGTAATTGTTGTGAAAATCGGAATATCAAGTTCTAGACGTTCCTTGATTTTAGTGCTTGCTAATATTGGAAATGTATTTATAATAACATCAGGATGAAAATCATCTATTATTTTTTTCAAAGTTGTGTATCCAAAATATTTATAGACATCCATTATTTTTTTATCAACTAGTTTCTCCACACCATAAAATGCGAAAGAATAAGCTTTTCCGTAATTATAACTTTTCAAATAAGTGTTTTTTATTGTTTTTGTTATAACGGGATGAGCCTTAGTAAATACGTCTTCTACGCGTACGTTAGTAAAATCGTTATCTATAAAGGTATTATATAATGCTTTAGCTACCATTTTATGCCCGTTACCAAATGGAGCAGTTAATATTAATACTTTTTTATTATTCATATAAATTCTCCTCTACTTATATTATAGTATATAAATCGAATATTTGGAAGTTAAGTTTCATTAATGTTATATTAAAAAGAAATTAACTTGAAGCTATCACTTATCACTAATTTATTGAATTATTATGTGATTTGTGGTATTATTAGGGTGTTATCTATATAAGTAGATAAAATAAATTTAGCGAGGTAAAACATGAGTGAAAATACTGAAAAAAGCATAGAAGAAGAAGTATATGAGGACTTTGACATAATGACAATAACAACTGAAGAAGGAGAAGAGATAGATTGTGCTATCATAGAAACTTTTGAAGTTAAGGGACAAGATTACATTGCAATCATTGCAGTTAGAGATATTGAAGATGAAAACAGCAATGTTTTATTGTATCAGTTAGAGACAGAAGAAGATGGACAACCTAAATTAAATATCATAGAAGATGAATTTTTCCCAGATGTAGTAGAAAAGTTTGAAAAGATAATGGAAGAAATGGATACAGAAGTAGAATAATGAGGAGAATGTTTTGGCTATAAGTAAACCAATGCTGAGTGCTTTAAGAGCTATGTCTCAGTCAGGCACTGATATAACTAAAATTTATAAATTCCACAGACAATTCAAAAACCTTACTCCTATAATAGTAGATGCCAATAAATGTGAAGTAGAAGACATAGATTTTTTTGTTAAAGATCACAATGTTTTGTTACGTAAATTTATTCCGAAAGGTGTTGATATTAGAGGAGTTCTTTTGTTTATTCATGGTGGAGGATGGGCTGTTGATAGCGCTCAGACATATACAACATGTTGTGCAAATCTATCTATAGCGACAGAACATATAATTATTTCAATTGATTATAGATTAGCACCAGAGTATAAATTTCCAGCAGGATTTGAAGATTGCTATGCTGTGGCAAAAGAACTTTATTCAAATGGCTTTTTTTACAATATAAATCCAGAAGAAATTACTTTGATAGGTGATAGTGCCGGTGGAAATTTAGCTGCAGCAATATCACTTAGAGCAAGAGATGAAAAGTTATTTCAAATACCTAGACAGATTCTTATTTATCCTTCTGTAGGATATGATTATTCTGTGCATTCACCATTTAAATCGGTTATTGAAAATGGTGAAAACTATTTACTTACTAGGAAAAAAATAGAGGGCTATAAAGAATTATATATGGATAGTGAGGAAGATATACATAATCCTTATTTTGCACCTTTAAGAGCAAAAGATTTTAGCAATCAACCTAAAACGTTGATAATTACTGCTGAATTTTGCCCTTTAAGAGATGAAGGAGAATATTATGGACATCTTTTAGAAGAAAATGGAAATTCTGTTGAAATACACAGAATTACAGATGCTATACATGGATATTTTTCTTTACCACCTAGTTTTAAAATGGTTTCAAAAACCTATGATATAATTAATGAATTTTTAATGAAATAAGTTTGGAGATGTTATGGCTGATAAAAAAAGTAGAAATTGGAATAAACTTGATAATGCTGCGAAAATTTTTCCGCCAACAGTTAGTGAGAGAGATGGAAAAGTTTTTAGATGTTCATGTCAATTGCTAGATTATGTAGATCCAATAATTCTTCAGGTTGCTTTAAACAAGACTGTGCAAAAATTTCCTTTCTATAGATCTGTTTTAAAAAGAGGATTGTTTTGGTATTACTTGGAAGAGAGTGAGATTGAACCTAAAGTATCTACGGATAATTTAGTGGTGTGTTCTAGATTATATTCTAGTTCTGTGAAAAGTCTTCTTTTTAGAATTACTTATTATAGAAAAAGAATTAGTTTAGAAGTTTATCATGCTTTATCTGATGGAACAGGAGCAGTAGAATTTTTACGTACTTTAATTGGATATTATTTAAAACTTAAGAATATAGACGAACTGAAAGATAAAGATATAGAAATTGAATCAGATTCATCATATGAAGATAAGGCACAAGATAGTTTCTATAAATATTATGATGAAGCTGGTCTAGACCTTAATACTAAAAATGTAAAGGCATATAGACCGCGAGGTGAAAAAATACCTCTAGGTTCACAAGAGGTTATTGAAGCGAAGTTAAATGTAAAACAACTATTAGAATTATCCCATAGTTATGAAGGTACTATGACTGCTTTTCTAGTGGGTCTATTGATGAAATCTATTGAAATACATATGGCAGAAAGAGATAAAAAA
>Ga0193963_1001409_pt1 | contig 11963 bp, 11 predicted proteins | sample FB_6_MG_FD_140359 | JGI IMG/M metagenome (GOLD analysis project Ga0193963, IMG submission 140359) | Microbial mat bacterial communities from the Broadkill River, Lewes, Delaware, United States - FB_6_MG | ecosystem: Environmental > Aquatic > Freshwater > River > Microbial mats | place: USA...
AAATCCTTAGAATACTTATATGTGATGGCACTGTTATAATCATAACCTGCTTTTAAATTATTATATCCATCACGATAGATTAGTTCATTATATAAATCAAAGTTTCCTACTGTATTAAGAAGTCTTACATAAGCACCGTAAGTAGTATCTTTTTCATTCGAAAACTTATTATTTGTATTCAAAATATAAAAATTAGTATCAATCCGGTTTAATCTACTAAAATTATATGTATTTTTAAATGATACACCTTGTCTATAATAAGGTTTAGAAAGATTTGATATTCCATCTTTACTATAAAGTTTATTCGTCTGTCTTGTCTTAAATAGATTCACACCGTATTCATATGATTTTCTTTTCCAATTAGCTTCTATATTAATAGAATCGTCTCTTTGTGGTGAAAGTTTATCACTAACGTTAAATCTAGTATAATAATTAGGGTCAAACCTTGACTCAGTCGATACTAAAAAAGTTTTAAAACTAAAACTATTATTAGCATAGATATATCCTAATCTATATAATGATAAATTTTGATTATCTAAACCTCCATTTGGCTGAACAATATCTTTTTTTATTGCTGCAACTATTGCTTGTTTATCATTTATTGAATAGGTATCTTCAATAAATACACTATAAAGCTTTTCACTTGTATAGTTAAATAAATTTGGAAGAATTTTTTTATCTACATCTATTTCCCCTAAAGGTAGAGGACTTATAATATTTGCTTTTATTTCATTAAATATAAAATCTTTTTTTCGATATTGTAATCCACCTAAGAAATTATGATTCCCTATAGTTTCTTTATATTTTAATACTGCACTTAATTGTTTTTCTTTTGATTTAACTAAATAAGAGTCATATTCAATTGTTGCAGGAAGTCCAGTTAAAGCAGGGTTAAATATTCCAGCATCTACATTTACTGCGGCTAAAGGTTCATCATCTTTTTGTATTGTTTTTGAATTATCATCAATGTAATCTAAAGATAAAGATAACTTTTCATTAAAATAAGTTGAATACCAACCAAGGAGATTATAATCAGCTTGTGTATTGTTTTCTAAAGGTGAACCGTCACCTCCACCAATACCATCCATAAATAAGTCTGATTTTCCTTCAATACGATTATATTCTAATCTATTTGTATCATTTTGAAGAGAAAGAAATAGATGTTTACTCTCTTTATCTCTTGATAACTCTTCACCTTCATATTTTATTCTATTTTCATTTGAATTTTTTATATTTAAATATGCAAAGTATGAAAAGTCATCAAGAATATCAGAATATGAAATACTATTTTCATTTGAATTATTAGAACCATATGCAGTTTTAAATTGTCCACCTACTTCTCTATTTGGATCTTTTGTATATAATCTTACAACCATATTTGCAGGCTCAACACCAAATTCAAATGATGTAACTCCAGTATAAATTTCTATATGATCAATATATGCAATATCAAATTTTGATATTATTCCTATTCCATTTCCATAAAAAGGAGAGATAATTTCTCTTTCATTTATATAAACTCTTACATCGTTATTTAATGTAGGTAAGTTTTTTTCTCTTATTAGGTCTGTATATCCTAGTTTATTTTCATTGTATCTATAAAAAGGAATACTTTTAAGAAGTTCAGATAAAGATTTAACTTGCATTCGTTCTAAATCTTGTTTTGTATATATTATAACAGTACCAGCAGCTTCTTTTTTTGTTTTTTTAGAAAGATCATTTTCTTGAGCATAAATATTTAGAAGTGTATCTATGTCTTCAGCATTTAAAGTTGTAAAGAATATTGAAAATGTTAAAAGTAAATAAATAAATATCCGTCGCATGTAAGCCTCTAAAGTTTCTATACGACAATTATAACAGAAAGTAAATAAAGAATAATAATTACAACAAATAAATAATAAATTATTTTATTCAAAAACTACTTTATTTTAGGTCTTTTATCTATTTATTTATTAGGAAATAATTTATAAATATATAAAAGAAGAAGAGAAAAAACTTCTTCTTTTAAATTTAAATTTTTATTTCATTAATGGGTCAGTTAATCCTAAAGTATACATACCTATTAGACCTAAGATACCAGCAACTAAACAATAGTAAATTGTAGGAATTATAGTTCTTCTTAATGTTTCACCTTCTTGATCAAGTAATCCAACAGTAGCTGATGCTGCAACAACGTTGTGAATTGCAATCATATTACCTGCAGCTGCTCCAACTGCTTGAAGAGCTACCATAAATGCTGTTGAAATAGTAAGTGCATCTGCAACACCATATTGGAATTGAGATAACATCATATTTGAAACAGTATTTGACCCGGCAATAAACGCACCAAGTGCACCAATCATTGGAGCGAATAGTGGATAGATATCACCAACTGATGCTGCAACAAAGTTTGCCATTGCTACAGGCATTGAATCAAGACCAGCTTCATTAATACCAGAGTTAATAAGGATTCTTACTAATGGAATAGTAAATAGAAGTACAAAACCAGCACCTAGCATTACTTTAGAAGATTCAGAAATTGCTTCTTTCATCTCTTTAAATTCCATTCTATGTAAAAAGTACGTAATAAGAACTACAAATACTAAGATACCACCTGGTAAGTAAAGTGGTACAATAGAGTAACCTAAACCTTCACCTAAAATATCTTTAAAAGGTATAACCCAAGATTTAACAAATGCTTTTGCTTCATCAGATACTCTTGTTAATACTAAGATTACAGCAACTAATACATAAGGTACCCATGCTTTAGTTAAAGACATTGGAACTTTTGAACTCATTGCATCTAATTTTAACTCAAATTTTGATACCCAGTGAACTGGCCATTGCTCTTTTGGAGCAAAATCCCATGTATTTTTTGGAATTAAAAAACCTTTTTTTGCTGCTAATGTAACAATTGGAAGTCCAACTAATGCACCAATAAGTGATGGGAATTCAGCACCTAAATAAACACCTGTTAAAGCATAAGGAATAGTAAATGCTAAACCACCAAAAATAGCAAATGGTAAGATTGATAAACCTTCAGTCCAAGATTTATTTTTACCAAAGAATCTTGTCATCATCATAATCATAAATAAAGGAATCAGTGTTCCAGTCATTGCATGAACAACTGCTACTTCAGATGTAATAATTTGTAAATATGCATCCCAGTTTGAACCTAAACCTTGTAAAGTAGTATTAATACCTTCATTATCTAAACCTTTATTTACACCAATTAAGATTGGAGTACCAACTGCACCAAATGATACAGGTGTTGATTGAATCATCATACCTATCATAACTGCTGCCATAGCTGGGAATCCAATAGCTACCATAAGTGGAGCTGCAATTGCTGCAGGAGTACCAAATCCAGATGCACCTTCAATAAATGATCCAAATAACCATGCAATGATAATAACTTGAACTCTTCTATCAGGACTTACATTATTAAAACCTTCTCTAATTACTTTAATAGCACCAGAGTGTTTAAGTGTGTTAAGCAATAAAATTGCACCAAAGATAATCCATAATACCGCCACAGTAATTAATAGACCTTGAATAGTTGAGGCTAAAACTCTATTAAAAGTCACCTCCCAAATGTATAGTGCAACTAATGTTGTCACTATATAAACAACTGGCATTGCTTTTTTAGCTGGTAATCTAAAACCAACAAGTAGTATTGCCGCAACTAAAATTGGTAATGCTGCAAAAAATGCTTGTATACCTACTTCCATATTTTCTCCTTCTTTCGATTCTGTAATGATAAAAAAAAGAAATGATATTCGCATGATAAAAATAGCATGAACGTAGCGTTTTTGACATATGACCAGAATATACTCACAAAAACTACACAATAAAAGCTTATAATTTAAGATAAAATACTATAATATCACACTAAAAAATTAAGGCTTTATGAAATATGGGAAGAGAATTATCATTTATAATTAATAGTTTAATTAAATGGGGTATATTTTTCGGAATACTTTATTTAATATTCACTAACTTTGGAACATTCTTAATTATTCTATTTGTTATCATATCAATTATTATTTACTTTATTAGTCAATTTAAAAAGAAATTACGACAAGGTAACCAAAACGGATTTAAATTTACTTTTAATGGACAAGATTTTAGACAAGCGGGACAAGGAGGACATGGAAACTTCAACTTTAAAGATTTTGAAGAACAATTTAGACAAGGAAACTTTCAACATGGTTCTGCAAATTTTGGAGAAGTAAGTAAGGCAAAAGAGTTTTTTGGATTTACAAGCGAACCTACAAAAGAAGAAATCAAAAAGAAATATAAAGAACTTGCAAGAAAATACCATCCAGATATAAATGACCATGGAGATGAATTAATGCAACAACTAAATCACTATAAAGACGTTTTATTAGAGGCATATCCTAACTAAGGAGAGCCTTTATGTTTTTACAAAAACTTAAAACTTTTTTTCTAATACTAACTATAGTAGCTACTTTATTCCTAATATATAACTGGTATGATAATTATCAATTTAAAAACAATCCTCTTGATGGAAATATTACTAGAATTATTGATGCAAAACATAAAAAATTAGAAATTCTTACATATCAAAAGTTTAGAATCAAAAAAAATATTCCAGTAATAGTCTCTGATAAAATGCCATCAAAACTTTATGGAGCTGCTACTTTTTCAAAAAGTGGACAAATACAAATATTTTTAAATAAAAAACATTTTCAAGAAAGTCTTGATTATATGATTAATGATGTTCTTCCTCATGAATATGCTCATGCTTTAATGTTTGTAAAAGGTAATACAACAAATCAAAAAGGTGGGCATACAAAAGAGTGGCAAAATATTTGTAAATCCCTAAATGGTCTAAGATGTGATAGATTTGTAAACCTTGATGATATAATCATTGGTAAAACTAGTTTCTTTTAACTTAAGAAAAGGCTAATTTAAATGCAAAGATAGCAAATATCACAGCAAATACTTTTTGAATTATCTTTAGTTTTTCTTTTGAATTGAATAATTTATTTTTCATACTACTTGCAAAAATAGCATAGACTATAAATACTACAAAAGTCATTAACATAAATATCAAACTTAAAACTAAGATATCCAAAATTAAAGAGTTTGTATCCAAGGCTATAAACTGAGGTAAAAAAGACAAAAAGAAGATAGATAACTTAGGATTTAAAAGATTAATCAGAATTGCTTTTAGTACTATGTCATAGCTATTTGATGATATATTTTTATTTTCTATTTTTAATATTCCTTTATCATTGAAAAGTAAAAAAGAGAGATAAATCAAATATAATATTCCCAAATATTTCATTATATTAAAAAAGAGACTATCCAAACTAAATAAGGCTAAAAGAGAAAACATTGAAACAAGCAAATGAGGTATAATTCCAATAGTACAACCCAAAGCTGCTATAATACTTTCACGTCTACTTTTAAAAAGAGCAATGCTAATAGTAAAAACCACACCTGTTCCTGGTATAAGTACTATAATTAAAGAAGTAATTAAAAAATCAAAATTTATCATCTATTTTCCTATATTTTCTTATAGTATAAAATAAATAGATTTTTTTGTATTGTAAAAAGTTGTTATTTATAAAAAGAAGGATTTAACCCCGTGTAAGCTTTGAAATACTTTATCATATGGCTTTGATCATAAAAACCACACTCTAAGGCAATATAACTCAAAGGTAAACCTTTTAAAATAAGTTCTTTTACTTTTTTAACTCTTTGTTGAAGAATATACTCTTTTGGAGTAAGTCCAAGTTCTTCTTTAAAAACTCTAATAAAATAATATAAGCTGAGATTTGCAAACTCACTAAGGTTTGAAACTGTAAGTTCAGAAGAAAGATTATCATTTATATATTCTAAAGATTTTTTAATAACTTCTTTACTTTTATATAATTTTTCTATTGGAATAAAACTATCTGCATGTTTTTTAATAAACTGAGTAACAACATCTAAAAACATCTCTTCTTTTTCAATTGTAAAAGAGTATTCATCAAACATTATAATATGTAATTCTTCAATTTTTTTTGCTAAGAATTCATCCTCTATTATCCCATCTTTAAAAAATGGTATATTATTTTGTTTTCCACTTATACTACTACTTAATTCACTCATTAACTTTGTATCAACATAAAACATTTTATATGCCCAACCATCTTTTGTAAAACCATCATGTACTTCACCTGGGTTACAAAGGTTTATTACACCCTTATTTGCTGAAACTTTTTTTCCTCTATAGTTAAAATCAAGTTTTCCTGACTGAATAACTCCAAAACAAAACTCTTCATGAAAGTGTTTATTGAAACTATGATTTGTAAAGGAAGCTTCTAAAAGCTGTATTGTACCGATATTTTTAAGTTTTAATATTTTAGACTTCTGCATAATTATAAGTATACTAAAAATTAATTTTTTTGTATTGTAAAAACTTGCTATATTTATTCATTTTTAATTATAATGACAAACTTTATTTTATAAATAAAAAAGGTAAATAATTTATGTATTTAAAAAAAATTACAATTCTAGCTTTTATACTTACAAGTTCGTTACTTGCAGATATCAAAGGACCATTAGAAAAAATTTATGAAAAAAAATATGCAAACCTAAATCATTTTAAAGCAATGTATGTAGCAATTGATTTTGATAATGGAAGATGGGTTTATGGTTATGCATATAATCATATAAATGAAGATGAAGCAGAAAAAGATGCTAGAAAAAGTTGTATAATACAAAAAAGAAAATCTGACATAAATGGTTATTGTAAATTATATGCAACTGGTAACAGAGTTTTAGGACTATAAATATGTTATTAAGAATTTTATTAATATTATCTATTACACTTAGTTTTGCATTTACAAAGGAAAAAGAAATGAGTATTTATAACTTTACAGTAAAAAATATTGATGGAGAAGACGTATCTTTATCCAAATATAAAGGGAAAGTTCTTTTAATTGTAAATGTAGCAAGTAAATGTGGTTTTACTTCTCAATATGAGGGCTTAGAAACTTTATATGAAAAATATAAAGATAAAAACTTTATGATTTTAGGTTTTCCTTCAAATCAATTTTCAAACCAAGAGCCAGGAACAAATAAAGAAATAAAAGATTTTTGTAGATTAACATATGGTGTAAACTTTGATATGTTTGAAAAGATTGATGTAAATGGAGAAAATGAAACCCCATTATATACTCACCTTAAAGATGAAGTTAATGGGCTACTTGGAACAAAAAGTATTAAATGGAATTTTACAAAATTTTTGATAGACCCATATGGGAAAGTTATTGATAGATATGGTTCAATAACAAAACCAAAAGATATTGAACCAGAAATAAAAAGACTTCTAGGTCTTTAGTAATTTAAAAAAGAGCTAATTGACCTACTGGTTCTTTTTTAATTTTTTCTACACATGTAGGTTCATCAAATAATACTTTATTTACTTCATTTGAAACTTCATATAAATCTAATTTTTCACTTGGATAAATTTTAAAAAGTTCATTAACCTCTTTTATTTTATCACTATAAAGCCATTTACTAAAATCTTTTTTTTCTAAAACAATAGGCATACGGTGATGAATCTTTTCTAACTTATCATTTGCATCACAAGTTATAAGTGCAACAGTTACTATTTTCATATTTAATTCAATATCAAACCACTCATCCCAAACACCAGCTAATGCCATATAGTCACTTTGAATATCACTTACAAAAAAAGGAGTTTTCTCTTTATCCTCAACCTCCCATTCATAAAAGCCATTTATAGGAATAATACACCGTCTATATTTAAAGGAATCTCTAAATGTCATCTTTTCAAAAATAGATTCACTTCGTGCATTTATATTCATAGACTTTTTACTTTTAGCCCAAGAAGGTAAATATCCAAAATGTGTATACAAATAATTTCCATTGTTTAATAAAGTTGGAATAGGAATAGTTGGTGCTATATTATATCTTGGGTTTAAATTTCCAATCATATCATTTTTAATCAACTCTGAAATATCATCTTTAAAAATCTTGTCATTATAAATTGCTAATCGCCCTGGCATTTTTATTTTCTACTTTTATTGGATTTTTTAAGCATATGATATCTAATAGTAATAAAATCTTTTTTAAATATCAGATTTCAATTTTTAACGCCGATATATAAAGAAAGATGATTTTTAAAAAAGGTTTTTTTAGATATTATTCCAAAATGAATTTGGAAGAAAAACTAAAACAATTACCAAATGATGCTGGTGTTTATCAATATTTTGATAAAGATGGTCATTTACTTTATATTGGAAAGGCTAAGGTTTTAAAAAACCGTGTAAAATCTTACTTCAAGTTTATACCTAAATTACTTCCAGCAGATAAACTTAGTCCTCGGATTTACAAGATGATTAGTGAAGTTGTATCATTAGAGTGGATTGTTGTACCAAATGAACATGATGCACTTATTCTAGAAAACTCGTTAATTAAACAACTTAAACCTAAATACAATATATTACTTCGTGATGATAAAACATATCCATATATTTATATAAATCTAAATGAAGATTTTCCAAGACTTGAAATCACACGAAAAGTTTTAAAAGAAAAAAACATCAAATACTTTGGTCCTTATTCTACAGGTGCTAGAGATATGTTGGATTCTATATATGAGATAATTCCACTTGTACAAAAAAAATCATGTATAAAAGGTAAAGAGGCTTGTCTTTTTCACCAAATAAATAAATGCCACGCACCTTGTGAAGGGAAAATTACTAAAGAAGATTATGCAAAACTTGTAGAAGAAGCTTTAGGCTTTATTTATAATAAAAATAAATTAGTTACTAAACTAAATACTAAAATGGAAGAGTATAGTACTGAGTTTAGATTTGAAGAGGCTATGAAACTAAGGGATAGAATTAAATCTATTAAGAAATCACAAATCCAAACAGGTATGGATTTAGCAACAAATGAAAACTTAGACCTATTTGCAATTAAAGCTATAAATAATAAAGCTGTACTAGTAAGAATGTTCTTTAGAGATGGAAAATTAGCCTCAAGTAATCACAACTATATAAAACAAAATAAAGATGATATCAATATTGATATCAACGAAGCTTATAGTAGAGCAATAGTAAATTACTATGATAATGAAATTCCTCTACTTCCAAATGAAATAATAATTGCAGATGAAATTGAAGAAAAAGAAGAAATTGAACAATTTATAAAACAGAAGTTTTCTAAAAATATTAATATTATTTATCCTAAAAGAGGGAAAAAGAAAGAAATTATACAAGTTGCACACAATAATTGTGATGAACTTTTACGACTTCAAAATACAGCTTCGGAAAGTTCACTTTACGAAGATTTAAAACTACTACTTAATCTTGAGAAAACACCAAATAGATTTGAATGCTTTGATAACTCTCATATGATGGGACAAGCAACAGTTGGAGCTATGGTTACATGGGAAGAAAAGTTTGTAAAATCTGATTTTAGACATTATAATCTTGATGCAAAAGATGAATATTCTCAAATGAGAGAAACACTTATGAGAAGAGTTGAGAGTTTCGAAAAAAACCCTGCTCCTGATATTTGGGTTATTGATGGAGGGGAAACTCTATTAAAGCTTGCAAGAGATATAAGAGACTCATGTGGAGTAAATCTTGATATTCTTGCTATAGCAAAAGAAAAACTTGATTTTAAAGCACATAGAGCCAAAGGAAGTGCTAAAGATATAATATTTTTTGAAAGAGCAGGAGAAATATTAAAACTTGAACTACTTCCTTCTGATAAAAGATTACAATTTATTCAAAGATTAAGAGATGAAGCACATAGATTTGCTATTACATTTCATAAAAAACAAAAAAGAAAAGAGGATACTCAAATTTCACTTTTACAAATAAATGGAATAGGAGAAGCAAAGGTTAAAAAACTTCTTTTATATTTTGGAACATTTGAAAATATTAAAAGTGCAAATTTAGAAGAGTTGAAAGAAATCCTAAACAAAAAAGATGCTATGCTTCTACTTAATTATTTCAAAAACCTAGAGGCTTAATCTTTGGCAAAAATTGTTTTAAACAAATCTAACTATTTTCATAATTTAAAAATCATTTCAGAACATGCTGGTTCAAAAGAAAAAGTTGCTGTAGTATTAAAAGATAATGCATATGGACATGGACTTTTAGAGATTGCAAAGCTTGCAAATGAGTTTGGAATAGAAAATGCAGTAGTAAGAACATTAGATGAAGCAAAAGAAATTGAGCCATTCTTTAGGCAAATCTTAATTCTTGCTGATACTAATATAGATACTTATTCACATTCTTTTCACATTGTTATTAATAGTATAGAAGATATTCAAAGGTTACCCGAAAATACGAATGTTCACTTAAAAGTGGATACAGGAATGCATCGTAATGGAATTCCAAAAGAAACCTTAGAAGAGGCTATTTACGGTATCTACAAGAAAAAGCTAAATTTAACTGGTGTCCTAACACACTACAGAAGTGCAGATGAGCTTTCATGTGACTTCTACTGGCAAAGGTCAGTTTTTAATCACATAAAAAGTGAAACAAAATCAATATGTGAAAAACTTTTTTTACCAATTCCTAAGTTTCATTCTGCTAATTCATCAGGTTTATTTAGATTTAATAATTTTGATGAAGACTTAGTAAGAGTTGGTATTGCCCAGTATGGATATTTAGAAACAAATATAATTTTTGACAACCCTATTTTAAAACCTGTAATGTCCCTTTGGGCAAATAAAATCTCTTCAAGAGATATCAAAAAAAATGAAAAAGTTGGATATGGAGGAACATATTTAGCTAAAAAAGACATGAAAATTTCTACATATAACCTTGGGTATGGAGATGGTTTTTTAAGACTAAATGGATTTCAAAAATATATAACTCCAAAAGGCTATGAAATTCTAGGAAGAGTTTCAATGGATAACATATCAGTAAATAGTAATGATGATGAGATATGTATTTTTGAAGACGTAAGAGAACTTGCAAAAATCCAAAATACAATCACATATGAAATTACTACAACTCTTAATCCAAATATACCAAAAGAAATACGATGATAAAAAAAGTTATTGCTTCAACTATATTAGTTTATAGTCTAAATGCAATGACATTTGATGATGCTAAACAAGTAGAAGAAGAATATGGAGTATTAGAAGCTCTATCATTATATAAAGCACTTGTGAAAGAAAATGATAAAGAATCAATATTTAGACTTGCAATGATCTATTCAAGTGGGAAAAATATTAAAAGAAGTCTCTCAAAGTCTAAAAAGCTTTTAGAAAAAGGAAGTAAGCTAGACCATCATAAATCTACATATTACCTTGGCAAATTATATCTATCAAAAAAATCACCTTATTATGATTTGACACAGGCTTTTAATACATTTGCAAAAGCATCAAATAAAAACTACGCACCTGCACAAAATATGATAGGTCAATTCTTTGCAAATGGAGTTATAGTAGAAACTGATTATAAACAAGCTGTAATGCTTTTTGAAAAAGCATCTAGACAAGGATTAATAGAAGCTCAATGCAATTTAGCATTTATGTATGCTAGTGGGAAAGGTGTATTTCCAAATTTTGGAAGAGCACATCAGTTCGCTAAAAAAGGATATCAAGAGGGAAATAAAAAGTGTAAAAAGGTTTGGAAGGATTTTAATCTTAGTAAATATGCAAAAGATAAAGGCTGGAAATTTAATTTCTATACCAAACCTTAATCTTTTTTAAATTCTAATTATCTATTACTATTATGAAACTTTTTAATTTCTTGCTCTGAGCTTCTTTTTTCTAAACCTGGATAACTTGGATTAATATCTTTTTCTCTTCTTTCTTCTATATCATTTTTACCATGGAACTCTTTTTCATTAGCTCTTTCCACAATCTGTTTTGAAATATTTGAAGTACTAATTGCAATATCATAAGTTTCACTAGCTGCATTAGCTATTTGTTGTGTTTGTTGGTCTTGTCTAGCAACAGCATCATTTATTTG
>Ga0193963_1001413_pt1 | contig 11934 bp, 5 predicted proteins | sample FB_6_MG_FD_140359 | JGI IMG/M metagenome (GOLD analysis project Ga0193963, IMG submission 140359) | Microbial mat bacterial communities from the Broadkill River, Lewes, Delaware, United States - FB_6_MG | ecosystem: Environmental > Aquatic > Freshwater > River > Microbial mats | place: USA...
GGTTATCTGCTTCAATGAAGGCTACAACAGATCATTTTGATTTCCTCAATGAGGAAAGAATTGCCAAAGGTGGAAAAGGAATCTCTGACTATACGAAGCAAATAAGAACAGAAACAGAGGACAACTTCCAAGTGAATCTAAATATAGATAAGAGATTTGATGAAGATTTCCATTTGACTGGTCTCGTGGGAATAGCTCAGCGTAATAATGAATATATTGGCAGTACTATATCAACTGTTGGTGGACTCGTTGTTGATAATGTGTATTCAATAGCTAATTCAAAATCAAAAGAGATTGATCATGATGGTTGGAAACAAGAGCAACGAGTGAATAGTGTTTTTGGATCTTTTTCTTTAGGCTATAAAAATTTCTTGTATTTAGACCTTACAGGTCGTAACGATTGGTCTTCTACATTGCCATCTGGTAATAATTCATTCTTCTACCCTTCAGTATCAACAAGTTTTGTTTTTTCTGAATTAACAGATCTTTCTTTTTTAAACTATGGTAAGTTGCGTTTAAACTGGGCTCAAGTTGGTAATGACACGGGTATTTCAAGATTAAGAAATGTATATTATGCTCATGGTTCATTTGGTAATGCAACAAAATACGAAGCGAGTAATACAATTAATAATCCAGAGTTAAAACCTGAATTGACCACTTCTTATGAGATCGGTCTTGATTTAAGTTTATTTCAGAATCGTGTTGGTTTAGACTTCTCATACTATAATAAAAAATCTAAAGATCAGATTATCGGAGCTTCGATACCTTCAGCTACAGGATATAATTACAAATATTTAAATTCGGGTGAAATTGAAAATAAAGGGGTTGAGATTGGTTTAAAATTAGTTCCTATTAAAACAAAAGATTTTACATGGAATATGAACCTGAATTGGTCTAAAAATGTGAGTGAAGTTTTATCATTGGCTCCTGGTGTTGATGACTATGTACTTAATTCGAATGGAGCAAAAGTTATTGCTCGTGTTGGAGAAGAGTTTGGTATTATTACTGGAACTGATTATGTAAGAGATGAAAATGGAAACAAATTAATTGCAGACGGTCGTTATGTGAAAAGTTCCCCTGGTGAAATTATTGGGAAAGCAACTCCAGATTGGATCGGTGGAATATCTAATTCATTCACTTATAAAGGATTTACCTTGAGTTCATTGATTAGTGTGCATTGGGGTGGAGACATCTACTCTTATACTGAGAAATATGGTCGTATGTCTGGTGTTCTTGCTGAAACAGCAGGATTGAATGAGTTAGGAAATGAAAAAAGAGATGCTATAGCCGATGGTGGAGGTGTTCTTTTGCAGGGAATGAATGCAATGTGGAGTGATTCGGATCAGGCTTATGTTTCTGATGGTACAGCAAACACAACAAGAACTACAGCTGAGAAATTTCATTCATGGTCTAATCCAGATGCTGAATTCATGGTTGACGGAACCTATGTGAAACTTAGAGAGTTATCTTTAAGTTACCGTTTCCCAAAAACATTCTTTGGTAACTTACCTGTACAGGATGTTAGTGTATCATTAATTGGTAGAAACCTAGCAACCCTTTATAAAAAATCAGATCATTTTGACCCGGAGGTTGTAAATGGTGTTGGTGTAGGTGGACTTGAAGGTGGTTCTTTACCAAGTAAAAGAACTATTGGTTGTAGTCTTAAATTTAATTTTTAATTGTTGTAATTTATGAAAATGAAAACATATAAATCGGTTTTATTCTCGCTTCTTGCTCTTGGTGGTATGAACTCATGTACCAGCGATTTTGAAGAAATGAACAGGGATAAGATAAACCCTGAGAATGTTAATATAGAGTACTTGATTGCTGATGCTGAATTTGAGATGGCAGAAAGAATCGTTAATTCTATAGATGTAAATAGAAATATATCAGGAATCCTTTGTCAACATGTTAGTAAGTTTCAATATATCGATGCTACTCGTTGGGAAATACGTGAAGGATTGCAACGAGATTTCCTTAGTGATGCCTATCATGAATTGGTTGAGTTGAAACAAGCCATAGAGGAGGTTGAACTTATCGATGAGGCAGAGGCAGTTAAGTTATTAAAATATGAGAAACTTGTAATGTTACGTGCCTTAAGTGCTTATTCATGGCAAACAATTGCAGATGCATATGGTTCATCACCTTATTCTGAAGCTTTGGATGTGTTGAATATTCAACCAAAATTTGATACGCAACAAGAAATTTACATGGGTGAATTGAATAAGTTGTCAGAAGTACTTAAGAAAGCAGGTAAATCTGGTAATATTTTTGGCTCACAAGACATTATATATAATGGTGATGTAGAAATGTGGAATAAATTTGCTAATTCTATACTTCTAAGAATGGCGATGCGTATCTCTGATATTGATAAAGAGAATTCAGTAAAGTTTGCAAACCAAGCCATTGCAGGTGGGGTATTTGAATCTAATGAAGATAACGCTCTCTTGAAATACTTGAAAGTAACAGGTAAATGGAATCCTGTTTATAATGCATTTCACACGGGTTCTCCAAGTGAATGTGCAAGTAATACCATGATCGATCTTTTAAAAGAAAATTCTGACCCACGTATGGAGATCTTTTGGTCTCCCAACGATGATGGGGAGTATATCGGAAATGGATTTGGTATTTCTGGAGCCAATACTTTTTCTTTCTTCAATAAAGAAACTATGTATGATGTTGGTTTAGATGAGACTGGCAAGGTTGATTTGCCAGGGATTTTTATGGATTATGCAGGGGTTGAATTTTTCTTAGCAGAGGCAGTTATTCGAGGTGGTTATAACGTTACGGGTACTGCTAAATCACATTTTCTTGCAGGAGTTGAAGCTTCTCTTGAATATTGGGGCGTTTCTAGTGATGATGTTGCTACTTATGTTGCGGCAGCTGGTGTACGTTATGATGCAGCTTCTGATAAAATGGAAATAATAGCAACAGAGAAGTGGGTTGCATTAATGACACAAGGTACCGAGGCTTGGGCAGAAGTACGTCGTTTAGATGCTCCAGCAATGAATGCACCTGTTGGTGTTGGAATTGAAATGTTTCCTGTAAGACTGAAATTTTCACCTACTGATTATTCATTCAATAGAGCAAATGTTGTGAAAGCAGCATCTGAGATTGGTGGTGACGAGCAAACAGTTAAACTTTGGTGGGATATTAAATAGTACTACTAATTGTTTGTACCGTAAGTAAAGGGTACAGATTAGTTTTATGAGTAGTAGTTAGTTGGTTAGATGGGCACCCTTTTTTAGGGTGCCCATTTTTGTTGGTTAATTATTGGTTATAATATTAGAAGAAATTTGTGCTTTATAGAATAGGATAAATGATGCACTTTCAGGCGTGGAAGTAGATTTAACTAAAAATGATATTTTTATTTAAGCTGAAGCAGTTTAGGCTTATTGATATTGACTTTGTAGAATCTCTTTATATTTATCACTGTTAAGTAGTGTTTGTAAATAATTATTTAATTAAGAAAATTAAATTTTGTTTTACTATGTTCTGTGCAATTTTGACTTGCTAGATCCTTTCTTGATGAAAATTATAATAATTAAGGAATCGTTTTATCAGGGAACTTATTTCGCATAGGCACTTGATTAAGTGACTATTTATAAATTATTTATTTTGTTTTTTTTCTTGAGGTATAATGAAATGTGATTTAGATATGGAGAGTATCAGTTTGCTATCTTAGGCGATATTTATAACTTTAGCATTGATTCGATCTTTACTGAAACACACTTTTATGTTTGAATTGGAAACTTCCATTGTTGATGAAAAAAACAAAGCTTTTGTTGATCAAAAAAAAATGAAAACTCTCTTTGTTGAGAATTTTGAGTCTTTGGTGAATTATTGCAGAAGTATTGTAAAAGACGATTCAGCAGCTAAGGATATTGTACAAGATGCTTTTATTTCTCTTTGGGAAAATAAAGATCTTTTAGAAACAGATAAACATATACAAAGCTTTCTATTTACAGTTGTAAAAAATCAATCTATAAATTATCTTAAACACCAGAAGCTAAGGTTTAAATACGCTAAATCTTTTAAGAAAGATTATCAAGAAGCTGAATTAAGACTTATAGCTGTGGAAAGAGATGTTAGCACTATTCTAGAAATTCAAGAAGTAAGAGAGTCTATTGAGAAAGCTATTTTAGAATTACCATTGAAATGTAGGGAGGTTATTTGTCTAAGTAGAAAGCAAAATTTTAAAAATAAAGAAATTGCTGAGAAAATGTCAATTTCCGAAAAAATGGTCGAAGCTCATATTACTAAAGCTCTTAAGTATATAAAAACCAAGATCCTACCTTGACATTAGAGTGTTGTCGTATTTTTCTTTATTTTTTTGAAAGCATGCATTTCTATGCTAACATTTTTTTTTGAAAAATTATCATTTTGAACATAGGGGTAAGGCGAAGTTAATTGTAATCTATATATAGTCAAAAGAGTATTATGAATGGAATTGATTCTTTAATTGGAAAATACTTGTCGGGCAACTTAAATGTAAGTGAGCAGGATGAACTTTTTTCTTGGGTGGAAGCATCAGAAAAGAATAAAGAATATTATAGTGAACATACTAATGTGTGGAATGCTATGAATTCTTCCAGAAAAGTAGTTGATCTTGATAATGAATTTCATTTATTAGAACAGAAAATGAGGAAGACTGATAAGCTTTCGAATGGAACGTTTAATTATAATAGCAATCATTTTATATCATTTTGCAGAAAATTTGCGGCAGTATTGATCATTCCTATTTTATTGGGAGGGCTGTATTTGTATTCTATGCAAAATGATAATATTCTGAAGGAATCAGAGGCTGAAAAAATGACTATGTATACGGCTAAAGGAGTAAGAACGGATGTCGTATTGCCTGATGGTACGAAAGTTTTTTTGAATTCGGGTAGTAAACTAACTTATCCTTCCCGATTTGATAAGGGTAGTAGAAAGGTTGCATTGAAGGGTGAAGCATTTTTTCAAGTAGCACACAATAAAGAAAAACCTTTTATTATATCTATAAATAGTCTTAAGGTGAAAGTTTTGGGAACATCTTTTAACTTGAATGCGTATGATCGGAAAAGCATAGAAACAACCCTTTTTGAAGGTAGTGTGGAATTGTTTTCAAAAAAACAGGATCCTGAAGCTATTCGATTAAAACCAGGTTTTAAAGCAAATTATAATTCGGACACGGAAATAATTTCCGTTGAAAAAGCAAATTTAAGACAAGCTTGTGCTTGGCGTGACGGAACTATAATTTTTTTAAATACACCTATGAGTGAAGTAGAGTCCGTTCTCGAGAGATGGTTTGATGTAAACATCACCATTAGTGATCCAAGGTTTTATAATTACAGTTTTACTGCAACCTTTGAAAATAGAAATCTAATAGAAACATTAAGTTTGTTGAAATCAACGTCCCCTTTTGAGTATACTGTTGATGGACATGAAGTAACCATTTATACTAACTAAACCTAATCTCCTATGAATATCTTCCGTATATCTCCATAAATTAAATAAATCGAAATGGATGCTGTAGAATAACGATTTTTGGAATTGTTTTATACATAATATCGAATGAAATTTTGGTCAACAGATCAAGATACTAGGATTGTTATATAAACGGTCGGTTAATAAGGATCTACAATACTTGAGGAATATAAGGTTGTAGAATATGAAGTGATTTATACTAACTAAATTTCGGTTCCTATGAATACAAGTTTGCCCCCACCTTAAGTATAAGTACATAAAAAGGAGATTGCAGAAACAACCTCCTTGCTTATGAGTTATTCGCCTGATAACTTGAGAAATTTTGGTCAATAGATCAAGGTATCAGGATCATTATATCTAATAATTAATAACCCAAATCAAAGTTATGAAAAAAAAATTAAATCTAATGGGTTTAGGCTTTAACAACGCCTATATCCGTAAAATGTTAACAGTTATGCGAATTACCGTACTGTTATGCTTACTTGGAGTTTTGCAGGTGGCTGCAGCAAATACGTATTCTCAAGAAGCACGTATTAGTTTAGACGTAAGAGAGAAGCCAGTGTCAGATGTACTACGTGACATAGAAGAACAAAGTGAGTTCTTTTTTCTATACAACAATAAATTGATTGATGTTGACCGACTTGTTGATGTAGAAGTAAATAACAATACAATTACGAAAGTTTTGGATATTCTTTTTGATGATTCTATTGATAGAAAGATTGATGATAAATTGATCGTTTTATCTTCTATTGGTCAAGAAAGACAAGGAAAAAGCCAAGATCAATCCGTTCGAAAGGGTATTGTCTTAAGTGCTAATGATGGAATGAGTTTGCCTGGTGTTTCTGTAGTTATTAAAGGAACGACCATTGGTACTTCTACAAATATCGATGGGGCTTTTTCTATAAAAGCAAATGCGGGTGATATTCTTGTTTTTTCTTTTATGGGAATGGTTTCTCAAGAATTTAAAATCATTGATAATAGATCAATTGAAATACGCTTAAGTTCTGATGCGTTGCAGGTTGACGAAGTGATGGTTGTTGCTTATGGTACAGCTAAAAAATCAACTTTTACAGGTTCTGCTGAAGTTATTAAGAACGATATTCTTGAGAAGACATCTTCAAGTTCAGTAGCTTCTTCTTTAGTTGGTAGAGTAGCGGGTGTTTCTGTGGCAACTGCCAATTCCGAAGCCGGTAGTGCTCCAGATATCCGTATACGTGGTTATGGTTCCTTTACGGCTGATGCAAACCCTCTTTATGTAGTAGATGGTGTTGCAAATGCTCCGATTCCTGCTAACGAAGATATAGAAAATTTAACAGTACTTAAAGATGCTGCATCTGCTTCGCTTTATGGATCTCGTGCTGCAAATGGTGTAATTATTATTACGACTAAAAAGGGAAAAGGTGATATTAAATTTAATTTTAAATACTCGCAGTCTATAGCTTGGAAAAGTCCAGATAAAATCGAAATGATGGGTACTGATGCTTATACAAAAAAAGCATGGGAGGGACTTTATAACAAAAAGCGTTATGTTGATGGAGATGTAGATGGTGCAGCTCAATATGCTCATGATAACTTTGTTGAAACTATTGGTGGCCAGAACCCTTATGCTAATAAGAATCAGGATGGAACTTACAGTGCGATGACACAGCCATTTGATGATCAAGGAAATCTAAATGATAATGCAGTGAAAATGATTGATACCGATTGGTTAGATGAAGTTTACCGTATTGGGAAAACACATAATTTTCATATAAGTGCTAGTAAAGGTGATGATAAGAGTTCGTTATATACATCACTATCTTATTTTGATCAGGAAGGTATTGTTATTGATAATAATTATAAAAAGGTAAATGCAGTATTAAATACGGAGACTAAAATTAATAAGTTTTTCACTTATGGTCTTAATACAAACATGTATTATAAAGAAGGAAGAGATTTAAATATTGCTTTTTTAGGTGATGCTTACATGTATAACCCAACGATGACAATTTACGAATTGGATGATAACTATAAGATTAAGCGAGATGAGAATGGAAATAAGCTCTATGATTGGGATAACCCTATTTCTCGAAATCACAATGTTTTCGCTCAGTCTGCATTGAATCCTGATGGTTATGAAAAAAAAGGTTTCTATGCTTCACCATATATACGATTGTCTCCGATAGAGGATCTAACTGTTGATGTAAAAGGTTCCGCAAGAATGAATTTTCATAGTGATGATTATTTTTTAAACCCATATAATGGAGCAGGAAAGGAGAAAGAGGGGATTGCTTATAAAAATAATTGGGATTCTAAAAATTATTATGGGCTTATTATGGCAAATTACTCTAAGAAGTTTGATAAGCATTCGTTGAATGTTAAATTAGGGTATGAAGTTGAAGATTACACTTACAAAGAGGTTAATGCTTCAGCTAAAGGATTTAAACTTTGGGAAACTCAAAGAGAATTGCAAAATGGTGAAAAGCCTGATGCGGTGAACTCATATACTACAGAGACCTCTAAGTTGTCTTATATAAGTAATTTGGAATATGGTTATGCCGACAAGTACTATTTGAGTGGAAGTTTTCGTAGAGATGGTTCTTCTAAGTTTGGATCAGATAATCGATGGGGTAATTTTTGGTCAGTTGGTGCAACCTGGAGGTTAAGTGAAGAGCAATTTATTAAAGATATTGAGATGATCGATAATTTAAAATTGCGTGCAAGTTATGGTGTAAATGGAAACGATAAAATAGGTAATTATAAGTATCATGGTTTGTATTCAACAGCGAATACATACAGAGATAAATTAGCAGTAACTTTTGATCGATTTGCAAATTCAAATTTAGGTTGGGAGAGTAATAAGAATCTGACGATCGCCACTGAGTTTAGCTTGTTCAGTAGGTTAAGGGGAACATTTGAATATTATTCACGTATTAGCTCAGATTTATTATTGGAGAAATACTATCCTCAATCGTCAGGTGCTTCTAAAAGATTTGAAAATGTTGGTGAGGTTTCTAATAAGGGGTTTGAGTTAAGTTTAAGTTATAGTGTAATAAATAATGAGAATTTTACTTGGAATACTTCATTAACAGCTTCGCATAATAAAAACAAGATAACAAAGTTAGTTGGGGAAGCAGAGTATTGGTATGGTCAAAACCTTATGAAGGAAGGTGGTAGTGTTCAGAATTTAACAATGATAGATTGGGCTGGTGTAGATCCTGAAACAGGAGCTCCTTTATGGATTAAGGAAGTTGAGGATCTCAATGGTAATATTACTAGAGAAAAAATGAGTAATTGGGATGCTGGGAGTGATAGCCACAAGGGGGATCCATCACCGAAGATATTTGGAGCCTGGAACAATGATATTAGGTTCAAAAATTTTGATTTTAGCTTTCAGTTTTATTATAGCTTTGGAGGACATGCATATAATGATTTAGCAGGCTTAACACACAATGATGGGGCTAAACCTTTATGGAATATGTCTGTTGATGCGGCCGATTCATGGTCTCCAGATAATAAAAGTGCAAAAAACCCACGCTACACAACTTATGATAAGTCAAAAGCATGGTATAGATCTTCAAGATTTTATGATAAGATAGATTACGTTAAATTGAAGAATCTTACTATTGGATATACTTTTGATAAAGGTCTAATATCTAAATTAAAACTTTCGAGTGCTCGACTTTTTGTGATGGGAGAGAATCTTTTAACCTTTACAAATTTTGATGGGTATGATCCTGAATTGGAGTTTGATAGTACTACAAAGACTGATATTGTACCTCCAACGACATCAATTACTTTTGGAATAAATGCGACATTTTAATTAGAAAGTATGTGTGCATAATGACATCTAAAAGTGATGTGATTTTGTTCGATCATATTATAAAACGTTAAAATTTTAAAAATGAAAAACATTAATATATATTTGGTATTATTTGTTGTTATGTTTTCCTTTTCGTCGTGTGACGATAGTCTATTAGAGCATAACCCCACAGATAAATTAGCTGCAAGTGAGTTGTTAAAGTCGGAATCTGGTATTAAAGGAGCATTAAATGGGATGTATTATTCTCTTAATCATCGAATGTATCAGATGCAAATTCCACTTATAAATGAAGTTCGTGCTGATGATATTTTAATTACTGAAAATTCGTGGTGGTATAGTTATGTAGATGTTTATGATCATGCTACACAGTCAATTAATTCAGCAGCTAGAAGTATATGGTATAATGGCTATATGGCTATTGATGCAGCCAATGTTATTATAGATGACCCATTATTGGTTCTTTCTGATATTGATCGTAAGGATATCTTAGCACAAGCTCATGCTGTTAGGGCAATGGTATATCTTGATATGATTGGTATTTATGCAAAACCAGTATATGATAATTCAAGTAGTCCTGGCTTGTTGTTAATCACAACAAGTGAACATGGTAAAAGTAATCCTCGTGTGAGTGTTGAATTAATTTATGATCAGATTAAGAAAGATTTAGATTTTGCTTTGGCAAATATTCAAAATGATAGTGATCCTACAAGAATGAATAAAGCTCTTATCAATGGTTTATTGGCAAGGTATTATTTGGATTATCGTGATTACGAAACGGCTTATACCTATGCTTCAGCTGTTGTTGATGCTGTACCGTTAATGGAACGTGAAGAATTGCGTTATGGTTTGTCTATGGAGCCTAGTGAAGCTGTTTTCACAATGTATACAACATCTAAAGATTATGGTTTGTATTACACATTTTGTTCATTATGGAATGGAGGTGATCATTCTAGACAAGGAGCAAGAGTTTATCCTGAGATGTTTTCTCGTTTTGCTGAAAATGATGTTCGTAGGACTTTCTTTTGGGATTTTGATAATTGGAGTCAGTGGCCAGGTTGGTTTGGCGATCCGATTAGTAGTTCCTTGTATGATGGAGGCTGGACAAATTATCATTTTATGTATGGTAAATTTCCTAGAAAGGATTTTGAATGTACCGATATTAAAGCCTATCTAGAAACAGGAGATTCTAAATATGTGAAAAATAATGGGACATTATCGCTGGGTAATTATACCTATATGAGAGCATCAGAGATGGTCTTAATAAAGGCTGAGTGTTCAGCTCGTAATGGCGATTTCGCTACTGCTCAAGATGAACTTTTTAAAATTCAATCAAGAGCTCTTGTTGATACTAATAATCCAGATGATGATAGTCAGACAGCAGCAGTTAAATCTACAAAAACAGGTGCTGATTTGATAGCAGAAATTATGATGGAGAAAAGAAAAGAGCTTTTAGGAGAGGGGCACCGAATGAGAGATTTGTTGCGCTTAGGAGAGGATTTTACAAGACCAGCATCTGCTTGGACACAAGTAAAAAACGTTTCAATAAATAGTAATTATGTGATTCTTCCAATTGCCGATACTGAAATCAACATAAATGAGGAATTAGACTTAACAGATCAGAATCCAGGTTACAAATAACAACTATGTAAAAAAGAGGTTGCTTTGGCAACCTCTTTCCAATTTTTATAATTATACGCATGAAGCAATTTTATCTCTTGTTTTTTTTATTTCTAGGCCTTAATAGTTTTTGTCAGGATATCGAACCCTGCAAAGTTTGTAGTTCAAATGAAGTTCATATCGTTGATATACCTCTATCAAAATTAAAATCCTTAGAGTCGAGAATTTATAGAATACCTGTAGTTTTTCATGTTTTCGACCCTAGTAACCCACAATCGAAGTTAAGTGAATCTAAAGCCCAAAAGGCTATCGATTTATTAAATGCCAATTTTAATGGACAAAGTCGAAATATCGATAATGTTCAGGATGAGTTTAGAGATGTAGTAGCTGATGTTGGTTTCGAATTTGTACTGGCACGAAAAGATCCATATGGAAATTCGATTAATGGAGTTACCTACCATAAACAAAATTACAAAGGTGATAATTCGGGTGCAAACTTGACAATGAAACAGCAAATTAACTGGAATACAGGTAAAAATATAGGGGGAACCCAAAGGTATTTGCAGGTATGGCTAACTTATAATGTGAATAGTGATGATTATGGTTCTGGCTGGTGTTATCTGCCTTCGTATGATGAAGGGGGGAAGTGGGCTGGTCCTGTTTACAATCATAAATTTATGGGTGATGGAAGTTCTTCTAATGATGATATTCTCACTCATGAGATTGGCCATTATTTCGGGTTAAGTCATGTGTTTGGTGGGTATTATGACAGATGTGGCGATGATGGGATTGACGATACACCTCAAACGCGATGTTATACCTGGGAGTGTAAAATTGGCGATCTTTGTCATGATGGGAATGTCAATACTGAAAATTACATGGATTATTCGGGTTGTACCTCTATGTTTACTTTAGGACAAAAAGAACTCATGTTGTATTGGATGAATGAGCCAGCAAGGAAAACTTTATGGTCAGATGAAAATCTCAAATTTACAGGTGTATACGGTGTACTTACGGGTATTGAGGAGGTAGAAAAATCCACTATA
>Ga0193963_1001415_pt1 | contig 11924 bp, 13 predicted proteins | sample FB_6_MG_FD_140359 | JGI IMG/M metagenome (GOLD analysis project Ga0193963, IMG submission 140359) | Microbial mat bacterial communities from the Broadkill River, Lewes, Delaware, United States - FB_6_MG | ecosystem: Environmental > Aquatic > Freshwater > River > Microbial mats | place: USA...
AAGTACATCAAACGAAGCGAGACCCCAACAGATGAGAAAATCAAAACACTAGTAGAAGAAGCAAAATCTCAACTACTAGAGTATGAAAAAGATGAGATAGTCACGAATTATATAGACCAAGGGCTAAAGGTAGTCAAAGTGGTTATTGTGTTTTGGGGGTGGGAGATGGTTTGGTGTGATGAGTAGTATAATTAATATATCTCTACTTTTTATCATCTTGATTTTTAGTGGATGTGAAGAGAAGATGAAGCCAGTAGTTACAATAAGCCCAAAGCTTCAACTCCCTATCAAGTGTATGGGGCTAAGTAGTATCAATATAGACAAAAACATTTTGACTCTATTTAAAGATTTATATAAGTTTGATGAGTCATGTCCTTTTGGATTGAGTATCTCTTATAAAAAAGATATAGTCTGTAATAGCAGACACAATATTCAGATGAAGAGTGTAAGTAGATTTCCTAAAAGTTATCTCAAACTAGAAGTTAGGAGAGGTATAGATATGCAATATACATACTATAAAGATTTATATAACAATGTAGATGAAGATGATATGATAGAGGGGTTTAGGAGATTGAGAGAGGATTTGTTGTAGTTTATCAAAATACCTAAAACAATAATATCATTAATCACAATCAATTCACAGTAATATAGTAATATAATATACAACAATATGAAAAAAGGAACTATGTTATGAAAAAAATACTAAAAGGTTTAGGATTAGTCTCGTTAATCTCTTCAACTATATTAATGAGTGGTTGTTCTCCTCAAGAGAGAGCATTAGTAGGTGGTTTGGCAGTAGGGACGGTAGTAGCAGCTTCTGTACTATCTTCTGCACCTAGAAATAGAAGCACTCCATACTACTATAATGATGGTAGATACTATACAGGAGGGTACTATAGAAGTGGATACTACTATCACAATGGACATAGGTATAGTAATGGTCGCTACTATAGAGGTAATAGATATAGTAATGGTCGTCGTTATGAGAATAGACGCGTTAGAGATAGAAGATATAGGTAAATTAAATCAATATCTTATTAAATAAGGTATCAATATAGTATAATTCTGAAAAATTAATATTTTGGAATGGACAGATTAACTTATGGATAGACTTAAACAGTATTTAAATACAACTCCACAAGATGAGATACACTCATCTGAGATAGTCAATATCCTCAAAGATTTGGATGATAAGAGTTTCTATAAATCTTTATCATCTATCCCTAAAGAGCTTATAGCTAAAGTGGCTCTTGAACTCCCCGATAGATACTTTGAAGATGTTATTGAGAAGTTTTCAAATAAAGATATAGCATTGTCTCTAACTGCATTAGAGAGTGATGACCAGACGGACTTTATTCAAGAGCTTGAAGATATAGACAAAACTATGGCAAAAAAGGTCTTCAACTTTCTCCACAAAGATGACCAAGCAGATATTCTACAGCTCAAAAAATATAGTGAAGATGATGCAGGTGCATATATGCAAGTAGAGGTATATACAGCAAAGCTTCAAAATAGTGTAAATGGTGTAATAAAAGAGTTTGTCAAACTTCGCAAAAAAAATGAGCTAGAGAATGTAAACTATCTATTTGTAACAGATGATGATAATGTCTTGCGTTATGGTATAGGCTTAGATAGTCTTCTTATATTTAATTTCCATACAACACTAGCACAAAATATAGAGGAAAATCCAGAGAAATATAAGCCTATTGTTGCTTATGACTATGATAGCATCAATAGTGTAGTGCAAAGATTTCAAGAGTATGATTTGGCATCTATGCCTATTATAGACAAAAATGGTGTATTAGTAGGACGAATTACCTCTGATGATATATATGATATTATTAGCGAACTAGCCACCGACCAGATGTATAATCTAGCAGGGGTAGATGATGATGCAGAAGAGGATGATGATTTGCTCAAAGCTGGTAAGACTCGTGCTTTATGGCTAGGGTTAAATCTCATCACTGCTATATCGGCTTCGCTTGTTATTGGTATGTTTGAAGATACTCTTCAGACTGTTGTGGCATTGGCTATACTGATGCCTATAGTCGCATCAATGGGAGGAAATGCAGGGACTCAGAGTCTTACTGTTGTTGTACGACAACTCGCACTTGGAGATATAGCCAAAAATGATGCTTTTAGGACTATCAAAAAAGAGGTTATTTTATCACTTGCAAATGGAGTAATTTTTGCTATAATTATGGGCGTAATCGCCTCTTTTTGGTTTGATAAATGGATGTTGGGCATTGTTATTGCACTATCTATGGTTATCAACCTACTTATGGCTGGTTTTTTTGGTTCTATGGTACCACTGTTACTCAAAAAAATGGAGGTCGATCCTGCTATTGGGAGTACAGTGATACTTACGACCATCACAGATGTTGTGGGATTCTTCTCTTTTTTGGGTCTTGCTACTCTAATATTAATATAAAGGTTATTAAAAATAAATGGATTTGTTAATTCTATACTTTGCTTTGGCTGTTGTCATATCGTTTATCTGTTCTATATTGGAATCAGTGTTATTATCTGTAAATATGGGCTATATATCTGTTCTTGAAAAAGAGCGACCAAAAGCAGGAGTGCTTCTAAAATCTCACAAGGTGAGTATCAATAAGTCTTTAGCATCTATCTTGATACTAAATACTATCGCAAACACACTAGGAGCTGCTGCTGTTGGAGCTCAAGCAGAGAGCCTATATGGAGCTGGTGCTGTATTTTATGTCTCTATTATTTTGACATTTGCTATCTTGTTTCTATCTGAGATTATACCAAAGACTATCGGTGCTGTATATTGGAAATCACTAGCACCACTATCTGCTTATATTATTCAGTTTTTTATACTTATTACATATCCAATTATACTAATGACACTATTTGTGACCAATCGTATTAGCAATAGTGATGATAATATGAGCCTAAGCAAAGAGGAGCTTTTACAAAGCACACTTCATAGTGAGGGGGAGGGTGTACTCAAAGAGCAAGAGTCAGATGTGATAGAGAATATGCTTCTTTTAGATACCATAAAAATAGAGGAGATATTGACTCCTCGTTCGGTTGTATTTGGGTTGGAGGGTAGCCGAACTATTGCAGATATTATCACCAATGAACCCGCGATATTTAAGTTTTCTCGTATCCCTGTATATAGCCAAAACCTAGAGCATATCACTGGTGTAGTTATGACAAAGAAGATTTTTAAACAAGCACTCAAAGATGATAGTGTACCGTTGAGTAATATACAAAAAAACATATTTAGAATATCAGAAAATATCCCAGTATCAAAGGCGTTAGCTCTATTTATAAATAAAAAAGAGCATATGTTTTTGGTGCTTGATGGGTATGACCAGACAGAGGGGATAGTGACACTAGAAGATTGTGTTGAGACTATTTTAGGTGTAGAGATAGTAGATGAGAGTGATAGTGACGCAGATATGCGAGAGGTAGCCAAACAGAAGATGAGACTAAAGAGACGACTGGATAGTGAGAAGTGAGATTAGACTCATTTTGGCTATCAAACGATATAGTAAAAGCTCTAATAGATAAGGGATATAGCGAAGCTACTGATATACAAAAAGCCCTTATCCCAGAGATACTAAATGGCAGAGATGTCATAGCAGGAGCTAGGACAGGTACAGGTAAAACAGCAGGTTTTGTACTACCGATACTTCATAATATAAGCAAAAACTACAAAGAGGGGCAACACTATACACGAGCTATCATCATAGTGCCTACACGAGAACTTGCCAATCAAGTACACAAAAGTGTAGAGGATTATGGTAAATATCTAAATCTAAAGAGTATAGTCCTCTATGGTGGAGCAAACCTCACTTCACAAGCAAACAAAATAAAAAATGGTGTAGATATAGTAGTAGCCACAAGTGGCAGACTACTAGAGCATATCAATCGCAAAAATATAGATACAGATAGTGTAGAGTATCTAGTCCTTGATGAGGCAGATACTATACTAGATATGGGATTTGTGCATGAGGTGAGTAAAATCATATCTCATCTACCCACCAAAAGACAGACGATACTCACATCAGCCACCCTCTCAGGTGCTATTAAGAGACTATCTCACGATATACTAAAAAAGCCCAAACTAATAGAGATAGATAGTATGGGGTCTTTGACAAAGGGTGTGACACATATAGTATATCCAGTAGAGTTAGAGAAAAAGAGCGAACTACTCTCATATCTAATAGGCTCACGAAACTACAAACAGGTCTTGCTATTTGTACGGAAAAAAGAGATAGCAGATGAGGTCTCAAAAGAGCTAAATCTATCAGGTCTCAAAACAGCTACCATACACGGAGGTAGAAGTGTAGGGGAGAGGACTCGTGCATTAGAGGGTTTCAAAGATGGCTCAAATAGAATACTTGTAGCCACAGATATAGCTGCTAGAGGATTAGATATTCCACGATTAGAGGTGGTGATAAATTATGATATTCCTCATGTTATAGGAGATTTTATCCACCGTATAGGACGCACAGGCAGAGCAGGAGCAAAAGGGTTGGCGATAACTCTAATATATCCCAATGAGATGGTAGCCCTCAGAGATGTAGAGAGATTAATAGACCAAACTCTACCACAAGAGAGGCTAGATGGGTATGCACCCAAAGTAGTTATAAAACAAAAGGGTGCTAGAAAGAGTAGCGAGAAGCCCAAAAATATAGATGGAGCATTTGGCAAAAAAAGAGCCAAAAAAGCAACTCCACCCAAAAGTAAAAAACGAAAAACCACCAAAAGAGATGGCTACAAGAAAATGTAGGTGAGACTATGTCGCACAAAAAAGTTATCTCCACTCTATATCTCTTATATCAAGCTTGGTATTACTAAATGGCTCTAATATAGTATCTATCTGCTTTAGCTTATATTGTAGAGGAAATCCTATCTGTGAGCCTGTAGCTGTAGTCTCTAATATATAATACTTCCTACCATCTATCCACAACCCCTTTTTGTGAGCCAATCTCTTATCATCTAGTGGAACTATTATAAATATATGTTTAGGCACTAATACAAAATAGCTCTCTATACCTAGAGCGTGAAGCATAGAGATGAGTAGATTACTCTTATCATCACAATCACCAAAATTCTGCTCAATAGTCTGCTTGGGCAGTGAGCGTTGAAATGTCTTAGATTGATAAGGGATAGCCGTAACAGAGTCCAAAAGTAGCTGAATTTGATAGAGTTTATCTGTGGTATCTTTAGTCAAAAAAATAGCCCTATCTCTAATCTCATCTGAAGTGCTAACATAAGATGTATATATCCCATCACTAGTCCCCACCTGTTTTCTACTAGCAATATCTATAGACTCTATCGTAGCATAAACAAGCATAAAAAATGAGATGATAATTATTATTATGGATAGGTTTTTCATGGGTTACTTTTAGCTCCTTAGTCTATTTTCTAAAAACCACTAAATTTAACCTAAATTCTTGTAATATGCGTAAGCACAGTATGTGCGTGATTGATAGCCATTGCTATAGACCCACCACTATTAAATACAATATCTCCTACCATATATAGACCCTCTGTTTTGGTCTCGTGATGTTCGTTGAATATCGGTTCTCCATCTTTATCTAGTGCTATATTACAGTTACGCAAAAAATCAACTGGTGTAGTACCACCTAGTGCGTATATCACTCTATCGTAGATGGTGCTATATCCATTTGTGTAGTTTACTTTTACTCTGCCCTCGCTATTTTCTATAGAGTCAATATCTATACTGTATCTCACACGAAGCATCTCCTCTTGGTCATATTTGGTTATCATATCTCTATTGATGTCGTTTATTCTTGCAAACTCACCTTTGCGATATGATAGTGTGACTACATTATCTATACTAAGATGACACGCGTACTCTACGGCTGTATCTCCACCACCTACTACCAATATCTTCTCTTTCCCTCTACAATCATGTGGTGTGAAGTTTATTATAGATTTGAGACTTTTGGGGATTTTGTATGAGGGTTTATTTGGTTTACCCATTCTACCTATAGCTATGATTACATTTTTGGCTTTATAGTTTGCACTAGAGGTTCGTACATCAAATATATCACCACTTTTTTCTACTCCAAATACCTCGGTATTAAATAGCGTATCTATCTTCTCATCATCTAGCAGTGTCTCAAAATACTCTAGCGTACTCTCTTTTGTTCCATCAAAAAACTCTACATTACCATGTATGGTAACAGTTTGACCTTTCCAATCTTTATCTACTCTTTTGGCATCTTTATAGTATTGCCTAATAGTTTGTGAATGGTTGTCTCCCTTTTCTATAAAGAGTATATTTTGCATACCAAATATAGAAGCCTCCACTGCTGAGGCTATACCTCCCGGACCACCACCTACTATTACTATATCATACAACTTTTCCATCACAAATCCTATCTTAAAATTAGTAATAATTATATCATAATATAAAATCTTTCTTATTATTTAGATATAGGATAAAGTATCTAACTATATAAAGAGTAAAATAGATACAGTTATCTAATAAGCCTAAGAGTCTTTGAGAGGGTGATAGCTATTTAGGGTATCTGATAGGTTCTGCTTTTGGATATGTGTGTAGATTTGAGTCGTCTCTAGTGACCTATGTCCTAGAAGCTCTTGTACTACTCTCAAATCAGCCCCTCCTATGATGAGAGATGTAGCAAATGAGTGTCTTAATACATGGGGTGAGACGCTCAGATATTTCTTGACTATATTATAGGCTGATATTCTGCTCAATACTCCACCTCTGTAGTTGAGCCAGATGTGGCTTGTAGATATATCTTGCTTGGCTAGATACTCATCTAGTGCCTCTAGTGCTTTGGGTGCTAGAGGTACTACTCTCTCCTTGTCACCTTTGGCAAAACGGATTTTGAGCCAACCATCTACTATATCTTCTCTTTGGACACTTAGAGCTTCTGATACTCTACATCCACTCGCGTACAAAAATAGTATTAAAGCATAATCTCTCAATCCTATAGTAGTGCTTCTATCTATTTGGTTGATACCTCTTAGGACTTCATCTTTGTCTATATATTTAGGTAGGCTTTGTGGTATCTTTGCCATAGGGATATTTATCTTGTTATCTGTGAAATCTTGCTTGTGACAAAATGAGAAAAATGCGTTTATAGAGGCTAGTTTACGATTGAGAGTTCTTTTTTTGGGAAATAGTGCCAAAAATTTTAATATATCTGTAGTATCCAGAGATATAAGAGGTTTTTTTAGCTCACTCTCTAGCTGTTTGAGGTCGCTTAGGTAGTATGATATAGTAAGGGTATCAAGTGCCTTATTGACACTTAGATACTCCTCAAACGCTACTAGTAGATTACTACTCATAGCCTAGTTTAGAAAGCTCTATTATCTTGCCATCTTTAAATAGTCTCTTGCCTGTGATATATACAGGTGCTTCTACATCTCCTAGAGAATAGACTCTATGTTTTGTTAGCTTAGAGTTGCTTACTATGAGTGAACCTTTTTGGTCTAGTGCAAAGACTCTATTGCCAAATGCAGTCCCTGCTGCGAAGTGAGCGAACTTAAATTTACTTCTATCTATCTCTTTGAGTTGAGAAGTTAGAGATATTATCTCACCCTCTTTTGTAAAGATATAGATTTTACCACTTGATATTACTACTTCTGATATATTGGCACTATACTCACTCTGACCAAAGCTTCCTAGTGTAATTATCTTTTTAGGTGTAGCTGATACCATTGTGTTACCCATACGAGATAGATATATTACATTATTAAATACACTTCTACTACTTATATATATAACTTTTGCATTATCTGTATCGCTCATACTTACAATAATCAGTTTACCATCTAACATAGGCATAACTACTAGATTGTCTATAAATATTGGACTAGCTGCTCTTGTATCTATCGCGTGACTTATCTCTGAACGACTCTCTACTATCTTCTCATTAGATTTGATTTTGTATATACCAAATGTGTTGTTATTGAGTATATATCCCACCACTCCACCTCTAATACTAGCAGATACTACAGGAGTCTCTAATGCTACTACACGAAGTGTCTTTTGGCTCTTTTTGTCTATGATTTTGAGTATGCCACTTGGGTTTGCACACAATAGATAGCTTCTACTCTCATCCAAAAATCTATAACCTTTCTCCAAAACAATACTACTGAGTCCTTTTCTACCGATATAGCGTCCATTGTTTAGTGTAGCACCATTACGACTAAGGTCGCTAATAACTCCATTATAAGAGATAGTAGCAGGAGATGCTGAGAATGTTTGAGTTGGTTCATAGTAGCTCTTACCTGTACATCCCAAAAGAGCAAAAGCCAAAAGAATAGCCAAGATAGTAGTGAGCTTTTTCATTATTTTTCCTTAATAATTGTAGAGTGCTTCAAAAATCCACTAACCACAGCTAGAGGAGACCTCTCATCAATGAGTCCTAATCTATTTTTCGCCTTTGTTGTATCTCCTGCGAGGATAGCTAAATATCCATCTATATATAGTGACATATCTTCATATACACTACTATCTGTTAGCTTCTTATCTATCACTCCTTCGTTGTAGCTACTAATATCAGATATAATACTATTTTTACTTTTTGAGAGAGTATGAAGAGTTTTTGCATCCTCATTTTTGACTGCTTGACTATAGCTATATGCCTCAAATAGTGCCATATTGTTCTCTTTGAGTATCTTTAGTGCATTTGTATCATCACTCTTATCTTGAAGAGTCAAAAAAGCCTCATTTGCTTTTACCAACTTAGAGTGGTGAAGCTCTTGCATTATAGCTCTTGATGCAAAAAATGCTATAAGTACAATAATCAATGTCCATATTTTAAATTTATGTCTTCTATAGACAGTCTCCAATTTAAATGCACTCTCTAACATCTTCTCATCACCACTTAGTGATTTCGTTACAAAATTTACATCATCTTTAAGGTTCATAAAACTCTCCTATAATATTTCATTCTCAATATTATACCCTTTGGAGTTAAAAGAGGGGTTATAATGGAGTTAGTAAAGGAGTCAAATTTAACATATCTACCCAAACTGATGCCAAAAAGGAGTGCCTACTGTTGGTGTGGAGGGTGAGGCGAACTCTCTTTGTTGCATTGCTACGGCTTTGTGTCCTAGTCTTCCTGCTTTTATGGCGTAATTGAATGCTCTTGCCATATCTATAGGCTCTTGTGCTAGTGCTATAGCTGAGTTTAATAGTACCCCATCATACCCCAACTCCATCGCTTGGGTGGCGTGTGAGGGTTTGCCTATCCCTGCATCTACTATTAGATTTATATCAGGGAACTTCTCTCTAATGGCTTGGAGATTGTATGGGTTCATAAGCCCTTTTCCTGAACCTATAGGAGAACCCCATGGCATAAGTATCTTGCACCCTACATCTACCAATCTTTGAGCTACTACCAAATCATCTGTGGTGTATGGAAAGACTTCAAACCCCTCTTTGATAAGAAACTCACTAGCTTTGAGTGTCTCATAAGGGTCTGGTTGTAGGTTATATTGATTACCTATCACCTCTAGCTTTATCCAGTTTGTACCAAATACCTCTCTTGCCATTTGGGCTGTTGTGATTGCCTCTTTGGCTGAGTGACACCCTGCTGTATTTGGTAGTACATCTATATTAAGAGACTTAATAATATCCCAAAAGTTATTACCTCCTCCATCTCCTGCACCTTGTCTTCGTAGAGCTACTGTGACTATCTGTGAGCCTGAGGCTTTTATAGACTCCTCCATAATGCTCGGAGAGGGGTATAGGGCTGAACCTATCAACAATCTACTCTCAAAGCTCTTGCCACCTATCTCCCATATATCATCTAGTTTTTTTCTCATTTCATCCCCCTTGTACAGGAGATAGTATCTCTACGCTATCACCTGCTTGTATGGTAGTAGTCTCATAACTGCTTATAGCTACAAATGTCTCATTGAGAGCTATAGCAAAGCCCTTTTTTGTGTATCCTAGCTCTTGAAGCATCTCTTTGATATTTATATTATCACTTATACTCTTTTTCTCACCATTTACTATAATCTCTATCATCTATAAATCCCCTCATTGAGTGCTTTTTCTACAATAGCAGGAGCCATTAAGTAGCCGTGTCTATATAGTCCATTTACTCTTGTGAGTCTATCACTTTGTTCTATATTTGGTAGATTATCTCTCAAAGTTGGACGGCAGTTGGTCATAGTCTTGACTACTCTAGCCTCACCAAAAGAGCTGTGCATACTATACAGAGCCGATAAGAGTTCCAAAGATGAACGAACAGATATTGGACTTCTATCTTCACTCTCTATCTCTGTAGCACCTATTACATATCTATTATTCGCTCGTGGTACGATATATATCTTATATCTAGGGTGTAGCATTCTAGTGGGTCTAGTGATATTGACATCAGGAGCATCTATCAAAAATACCTCTCCTCTAACTCCTCGGAGATTTTCTATATGCTCATTTGCACCCAAACCTCTAGCATCAAAGACCCAATCAAAACTCTCATCTCTATCTGATAGATGTATAGTTCCACTTGATAGGCTCTCTACTTTGGTATTTTGATGCCATACTACAGATGGGTGATTGAGTAGATAATCACTAGAAGCACTCATAAACTTAGCACTATCTACTTGACCCTCTTGTGGTATATAAAAAGCCTTTGAGTGTTGATATAAATCTGGCTCTAGTGCTATAAGTCTTTGATTATCAAGCACCTCTATAGATGAAGCTTCTGCTACTTTTGATTTGAGAGTATCTATAAAGTGAGTTAGCTCTTTGGTATCTTGTGGGTGAGCTGTGATTATACTTCCTAGTTGTTGATAAGCCTCTAGCATATCTATCTGTTCGAGTAGTGAGGGCCACAACTCAATCGAACGCTTACCAATATCAAATATAATAGACTCAGCACTCTCTAGCTCTGCAAAAATAGCCAACATACCAGCAGCCGTAACCCCTGCGGCCTCCTCACCATAAGCACTATCACTATCAAAGAGAGTGAGACTATGTCCCTCTCTAAGTAGATTAAGTGCCAAAACACGCCCTACCAATCCTACCCCTGCGATTGCTATGTTCATATCTTTCTCCTAATAATCTATTTTATTATTTAATCTTATCAGCCTCTACATATACTTCACTACCATGCTCTTGAAATACTTTTGACATATCATCCATACCTTTCTTTTTGGCATCTTCTACGCTCACCTCTAGCTCATCTGCATAATCTCTCACCTCTTGTGATATTTTCATAGAACAAAACTTTGGTCCACACATAGAGCAAAAGTGTGCTACTTTGGCAGCCTCCATAGGCATAGTATCATCATGGAACTCTCTAGCTCTATCTGGGTCAAGACCTATATTAAACTGGTCTATCCATCTAAACTCAAATCTAGCAAGGCTCATAGCATCATCTCTGGCTCTTGCCCCAGGGTGACCTTTGGCAATATCTGCTGCGTGTGCTGATATTTTGTAAGTGATTAACCCCTCTTTTACATCATCTCTATTTGGTAGTCCCAAATGCTCTTTGGGTGTCACATAACAGAGCATCGCACAACCATACCAACCAATCATAGCAGCACCAATACCTGATGTGAAGTGGTCATACCCAGGGGCAATATCAGTAGTTAGGGGTCCGAGTGTATAAAATGGTGCTTCATGACACCACTCTAGCTGTTTGTCCATATTCTCTTTTATCATGTGCATTGGTACATGCCCCGGACCTTCGATGATAGTCTGTACATCGTGCTTCCATGCTATCTTTGTAAGTCGTCCTAGCTCTTTGAGTTCTGCAAATTGAGCCTCATCATTGGCATCTGCTCCACTCCCTGGTCTAAGACCATCTCCTAGAGAGAATGTCACATCATAAGCTTTCATAATCTCACAAATATCCTCAAAGTGAGTATTGAGGAAGTTCTCTTGGTGATGAGCTATCATCCACTTTGCCATAATAGCACCACCACGA
>Ga0193963_1001417_pt1 | contig 11917 bp, 11 predicted proteins | sample FB_6_MG_FD_140359 | JGI IMG/M metagenome (GOLD analysis project Ga0193963, IMG submission 140359) | Microbial mat bacterial communities from the Broadkill River, Lewes, Delaware, United States - FB_6_MG | ecosystem: Environmental > Aquatic > Freshwater > River > Microbial mats | place: USA...
AATCTCTTGCATTAAAAATGGAATTAAAGTATTGGGTTATTAAGAAAAGTGCACATTTATCTTAGCTGCTTTAAGATAAACGTGCACTTTTTTTAAATATTTATAGTTTACTTTAAATCTATTTTATAAACATCTATATTTTTTTGTTTTAAAAATTTTTCTGCTTTTTCTTTAAAAGTTTCAACCTCACCAGTTACATAAAATTCTACATTCCCCTTTTTTTTCTTTTCATTTAACAAGTTGTTTTCTCTGAGAGTTCTATAAACTTCTCTTACACACTCATCACTTGGAACAATTATTTCACCACTAAATTTTTTACTTATTTCATCTTTTATAAAAGGATAATGTGTACAAGCTAATAAAAGAGCTTCTGAATTTCTAGAAACATGAGACATATATTCATCTAAAATATCATCTCTATTTTTAATCGTTTCCCAACCTTTTTCTATCATAGGACATAATAGTTCACATCCTACAACATTTACTTTTATCTTTTTATTTTTTTTATGTATTTTTTTTTCATGATCTCCACTTTTAGCAGTAAAAGGGGTACACAAAATTGAAACTTCTTTGTAGCCTCCCTCCAAAACAATTTCGACTCCTGCATCTATAATGCCAACAATAGGAATATTACAGTTTTCTTTCAAATAATCTAAAGCAGCTATAGAAGCTGTATTACAAGCAACAACAATCATTTTACATTTATTTAAAATTAAAAATTCTACAATTCTTAATGCTAATTTTCTAATTTCTTCTTTAGTTCTCCCGCCATAGGGAATATTCTTCGTATCTCCTACATATATTATATCTTCATTCGGCATTAATTTTATTAAACTTTTTAAAACACTAACTCCTCCTAAACCTGAATCAAGAACTCCTATACTACATGATTTCACCATTTTTTCACTCTCCAAACTCTTTATATTCTAAAACAAGTCTTTTATACTGTTTAATATTACACTTCTAACATCTTTATTTTCTAAAGACAAGTTTTTTATTATATTTTTTACTTTAAGTCTCTTTGAATCTTTACTATCTTCATAAGGACATTTATTTTTTAAAATAGGTAATTCTAATCTATTCGAATACCTAATTAGATTCTTTTCTTCTACAAAAGCCATTGGACGAATTACTCTTATCCCATGATTTTCAGAAATATAAGAAGGCTTCATTATATTTCTATTTCCTTGATATATTATATTCATTAAAAACGTCTCTATTATATCATCTTTATGGTGGCCTAGTGCAAGCTTTTTTATTTTTTTTTCTTTCATAAAAGAATATAATATTCCTCTTCTTAATCTTCCACATAAAAAACATGGATTTTTCTCTTTATTTTCACCAATCACCAAATCTTTTAATTTTGTTTTTATTATTTCTATTTTTAAACCTAAAAATTCGCAATATTTTTTTATTTCACCTAAATCTGAAATATCTTCTTCCATATGGATATGTATTGGAATAATATCAAATTTTATATTAGATATTATTCTCACTCTAACCAAAGCATTCAATAATATCAAACTATCTTTTCCACCAGAGACTCCTATTGCAATTTTATCTCCTTCTTCAATCATATTAAACTGATGCATCGCTTTTCCTATTTTATTCCAAAGAACTTTATTATAGCCTTTTGCCTCTATAAACTTCAATAATTCTCTTTCTTTTTTAGTTTCTATATTAGCCATTTTTATTTCCCTTTGTATATCCCATAATATAATCTATATTTACATTTTTTAATGAATTAAAAATACTTTGTTTTATATTAGAATTATTTTCCTCCAAAGTATTTAAAAGTTTCTTTATCTCACGTCTTTTAGAATCCTTTTCTCCAGATTCAACTGAACATCCACATCCCATAGGTACTATATTATTTCTATTCATAAACGATATAATATCCTTTTCTTTTATATAAGCCATTGGTCTTATTACTGTCAATTTCCCACTTGTAGAATTTACTTTAGGAATCATAGTCTTTATTGTTCCTGCATAAAACATATTAATTAAAGCTGTTTCTACTATATCATCAAAATGATGTCCTAAGGCTAACTTATTACAGCCTAATTCTTCTACTTTATTATATAAAACTCCTCTTCTCATTTTAGCACATAAAAAACATGGATTTTCAGGATCTTCTTTAAAGGCAACTTTCCAAACATTTGAATCAAAAATTTCACAAGAAATATTTAAATCTATTAAATTTTTCTTAAAAGAAAATAAATCTTTCTCAGAAAAACCAGGATTCATAGAAATAAATACCACTTCAAAATTTTTACTTTTATCTCTTTTTAATTCTTGAAATAATTTACAAAGAATTAAACTATCTTTTCCTCCAGATACTCCTACTGCAATTTTATCTCCTTCTTCAATGAGATCAAAATCCTTTATTGCTTTGATAAATTTTCTCCATATCTTTTTTCTATAAGATTTTCTTAAACTTTCCAAATATAAATCTTTTTCTAAATTTAATGTCATTTTATATTCCCTTTCTTTTTTTTATAGAATAATTATATCATAATTTTCAAGTATTAAATATTTTTTTTATATTCTACACTATAATATGATATAATTAATTTATCTACAAATATAATTAATTTATAGAGGGTGATATTATGAATGAAATTGATGTTAAAATATTAAAATTTTTAATTTCAGGAAAAGCTTATAGCGATACAGCAATATTAAAAAATATAGGTATAACAAAAGAGGAATTAGATTCTTCTTTTGCACGTTTACTTGATTTAGGATATATAGAGACTTATGAAGATTATTTAAAAAGAACTCATAGTGATGGTAAACCTGCATGTATGTCTAAAAGTTGTGGTTCCGATTGTTCGGCTTGTGGAATGAAAGTTTCCCCTGAAGACTATAAAAATATTAAAGTTATTACTGCAAAAGCTATCCGAGAATTTGATTTTTAAATAAAAAAGGCTAAAATATTAGCCTTTTTTTATTTTCTTCTATAATAAATTTTATTTCTTTCTTGCCTTCTATTTAATCTAAAAGAAATATGTATATAATTACTTCTTGAGTGATAATATATTTGATCAAAACTATACTTTGATTTTTTTATTTTTACTAAAGCACTATTTAAAGCTCCTCTTCCTTTGATTGTAAAATCAACAGCTAACCCCTTTCTATGTGCTGAGTGTTTAGATCCTCCCACAAGTCTATTAATATTTCCATTTCTATACCAACTATTAATTTGAATTTCTTTTCCTATTATTTTTCTAATATCTTCCATTCTTCTAGCAGTATAAATCATATTTCTATATTCCTTTTTGTTAGGATAATTATTTAAATGGAAAAAATTACCTCTTCTGCTACAAGTAGCTTCATAAAAAGTAAAATTTCTAGATATTTTAAAACCTGGCCTTCTTTTTATTTTTCCACATCCTGTAAAACTAAAAATTAATAAAAATATACAAATTATTTTCTTCATACTCTCTCCCCATTTTATAATTTCTTATCTTTTATTATACCATATAAAATATTATTTGTAATTTATTTGTATAAATTGTATAATACATTACTAGACAATAAAAAATTTAATAATTAATTATATAAGGAGTCATTTTATGATAAAAATGGGTAAAAGACAAAAATTAAAAGTAAATAACTATACCCCTATTGGGTTATATTTAGATGCAGAAACAGGAGATGAAAAAGATAATATTCTTCTTCCTAAAAATGAATTTGAATTATTAGAAGATAAACCTAATATTGGAGACGAATTAGATGTCTTCATTTACAGAGATTCTGAAGATAGAATTATTGCTACTCTAAGGACAACTTACGCTACTGCAGGTACTATAAAAAAATTAGAAGTAACTGATATTAATCCTAAAATTGGAGCTTTCCTTGATTGGGGATTAAAAAAAGATTTACTATTACCTAGAGGTCAAGAAGTTTGTAAATTAACAATAGGAGAAAAATATTTAGTTGGTATTTATGAAGATAAAAAAGGTAGAGTTTCTGCTACTATGAAAATTTATAGCTTCCTTCTACCATGCAAAGATTATATAAAAAATGATATTGTTAAGGGAACTGTTTACAGTATTGATGAAAATATTGGTGTTTTTGTTGCTGTAGATAATAGATATTTCGGATTAATGCCTAACAATGAATTTTTTAAAACTTATAAAATAGGTGATGAAATAACAGCACGTGTTATAAGAGTTAGAGAAGATGGAAAATTAGATCTTTCTCCTAGATTACTTGCATACCAGCAAATGGATAAAGATGAAGAATTACTTTTAGAAAAAATGAATCTATTAAAAGATGCTTTTTATTTTAACGATAAATCTTCACCTGAAGAAATTTATGACTATTTTGGAATAAGTAAAAAAGCTTTTAAAAGAGCTATTGGTGGTTTATTAAAAAAACATGTAATCACAAAAACCTCTACAGGGTTTAAAGTAGTTAAATAATTAAATAAAACTAATCTAAAAGGAGAAAGTTAAAAAACTTTCTCCTTTTTTGTGTTTTTTGGACTTTTTTTGTGCTTTAAACAGGTTATTAATTGATCTTTTTTAAGCTGCACCAATTTTTTTGTTTTCTTTTCATTTTTTCGCTTTAAAGTTTTTAATAAAAAAAAAGACTTTTGAACTATTTTTTATCAAAAAACAATTGACGACGTTTTTATTTTTTGTTATACTGGGTATGGGTAGAATAAAAATAAAAATAGGAGGAAAATTATGAAAAAAATTCTTATTGTTGGGGGAGTTGCAGGTGGAGCTTCTGCTGCTGCTAGACTTAGAAGACATAGTGAAGAAGATCAAATAATAATGTTTGAAAAAGGACCTCACGTTTCTTTCTCAAACTGTTGCTTGCCATACCACTTAGGAGGAGTTGTTCAAGAAGCTGAAGATTTAGTTCTTATGTGTCCTGAAAAGTTCATGAAACAATACAAGATAGAAGCAAGAGTAAATAATGAAGTCATTTCTATAAATAGGAATGAGAAAAAAATTATAGTTAAAAATAATGCTACAGGAAGAGAATATGAGGAAAGCTATGATAAACTTATCCTTTCTCCTGGAGCCAAACCAATTATTCCTAATATTCCTGGAATTGAAAAAATGAACTATTTTTCAATAAGAAATGTTGTTGATATAGATAGATTAAATAAATTTATTAAATCTTCTAATTCTAAAAATATTTCTGTTATTGGTGGAGGTTTTATCGGAATTGAAACTTGTGAAAATTTAAAAGAAGCTGGGTATAATGTAACTCTTATAGAGGCTGCTAAACAAGTTATGAAACCTTTTGATTATGATATGGTCCAAATACTTCATAAAGAATTACTAGACAAAGGAATTAATCTTATTGTAGATGATAAAGTTTGCTCTTTTAATGAAAAAAATGTAATATTAGAATCAGGAAAAGAAGTTCTAGCTGATACAGTTGTAATGGCTATTGGAGTTGTCCCTGAAACTGATCTAGCTAAAAATGCTGGAATAGAATTAGGTTCTTTAGGAGGAATAAAAACGAACCAAAATTATTTAACTAACGATAAAGATATTTATGCTGTTGGAGATGCTATTGAAGTTTATGGTACTTTATTTAATGACTTCTTTAAACTTCCACTTGCTGGTCCAGCTCAAAAACAAGCTAGAGGAGTTGCAGATCATATTAATGGAATGAGAATCAATAATAGAGGTTTCATCGGTTCTTCTGTTATTAAAGTTTTTGATTATAATGGTGCTTCAACTGGTCTTACTGAAGAATTTATAAAAGCAAGAAAAATGAATATTAATTATGATATTGTTTGGGCTATCCCTGGAGATGGTGTTGGATTAATGCCTAGCTCTAATCCTTTACACTTCAAACTTATTTATGAAATACCTTCTGGAAGAATCTTAGGAGCTCAAGCTATAGGTAAAGGTAATGTAGATAAAAGAATTGATGTTATTGCTACAGGAATAAAATTAAATGCAACTATTGATGATTTAAAAGATTTAGAATTATGTTATGCCCCACCTTTTGGAACTGCAAAAGATGTTGTTAATTTTGGTGGATATATTGCAACTAATCTTCTTAATAGTGACTATAAGCAAATTAGCTTTTCAAAAGTTAGAGACCTTGTAAAAGAAGAAGCTTATATTATAGATGTTAGAGAAAAAGATGAATTTGAATTAAGCCATATCATTAATGCTAAAAATATTCCTTTAAGTGAATTTAGAGAAAGAATTAATGAAATACCTAAAGATATACCAGTTTATTTACACTGTAGAAGTGGTCAAAGAAGCTATAATGCTGCTTTAATTTTAGAAAATTTAGGTTTCCATAATTCTTATTCAATTGCAGGTGGATTTATGGGTGTATCTTTCTACGAATACTTCAATGATGTTACTTTAAATAGAAAACCAATAGTTACTAATTATAACTTTGATTAATAAATTTAAGGAGGAAACTAAATGAAAAAAAAGGAAAATATATTAGGAATTTTATTGCTTGGAATACTTATCTTCTTTGGGCATAAATTCCTTAATTCTGGAATGTTATTTTTCAGATTATTAATGGGAGCAACTCTAGGATATGCTCTTACTAGATCATTTATGGGATTTGCTGGAAGTGTTAATAGAGCTTACAATGGAGGTTCTACTAAATTAATGAGAGTTTTAGCAGGAATGTTTACTCTAACTGCATTAATTTCAGTCGCTTTCTTATATAATGTTGATGCTTCAACTTATGACTTATGGGTTAATCCTATAAATACTGGATTAATTCTTGGGGGTCTTCTATTTGGATTCGGAATGACTTTCTCTGTTTGTTGCGCTTCTGGAGTTTTAACTGATTTAGTTACTGGACTTCCTAGAGCTATTATAACTTTGCTTTTCTTTGGAATGGGAGTATTCTTAGGATTTCCTATTCAATCAAAAGCATCTTGGGTTACTGATTCTTGGTTCACTACTGAAGTAGGATCGAAACTTTATGGTGGTGTCTATTTACCTGATTTATTTAAAGGTGACGGCTTAAACGGTTATATTGGAGCTAGTTTAATAACTATTCTTTTAGCTGGAATCACTGTTTGGATTTCTTATAAATATGAAGATAGCAGAAAATTAAAGAATAATTTTTCAGGTGTAGAATCTGAAACTATTCAATATTCTAAAAATGAAGAAAAATACGAACCTTTCAAATTAATAAGCGAAAGAACATATAATACTCTTTTCGTTAAACCTTGGACAATGGAAACAGGAGCAGTTGTTATAACTGGAGTTTTCACTTTACTTATGGGAATAACTAAAGCAGGTTGGGGAGCTTCAACTCCTTATGGTTTCTGGTTTGGTAAATTACTTTTTAAATTAGGTATCCCTTTAGAAACTATAACTAGTTTTTCTACAAAGCCAGCTAAAGTTTTCACAATGCCTTTCTTTGATCACCCTATAAATGTTCAAAATTTTGGTATTGTATTAGGAACTATTATTTGTCTTTTACTTGCTGGAACTTTTACTAAAACTTTCACATCTGAACTAAAAATTTCTGCAAAAGATGTCTTCTTATTTGCATTAGGTGGAATTTGTATGGGTATTGGAACTAGATTATCAAACGGATGTAACGTTGGAGCCTTATATACTCCTATCGCTAACTTCTCTTTATCTGGATGGATATTCTTTATATTCTTAGTTCTAGGAGGAATCGTAGGAAATAAAGTAGCTAAAGTTATAAAATAATTTTTTTACACAATAACACACACCAGCAAGGGGCTAACATAGCCCCTTGCTATTTAAATAAAGGAGTTTTTATGAAACCTAAAAAAATAGGAAAATTAGATGTTATTTCCATTGCTCTTGGCTCTATTATTGGAACAGGCGCTTTCTTACTTCCTGGGGATTTTTTCTTAAAAAAAATTGGACTTTTAAATACAATAGCAGGAATTTTAATAGGAACTTTACTTATATTCATAATTGAAAACAACTATAATTTTTTAATCAAAAAATTTCCAAAATCTGGAGGGGAATATATTTTTGTTAAAAATGCTCTTGGTAAAAATCATGCTTTTATATGTGGGTGGTTATTAACTCTTTCTTATTTCACAATAATTCCTTTAAATGCTACAGCTGTGCCTGTTGTTATAAATAGTATTTTCCCAAATATTTTAAAATTTAATTTACTTTATAATATACATGGAAATATTTATTTAGGTGAAATCTTAGCATCTTTTATTTTTCTTTTTCTATTTGCATATCTAAATATAAAAGGAATTCATTTTGCAGCTATTATTCAAAAAATTATGGTATTCTTTCTTGTAGGAATAATATTATTTTTTTCAGCTGCTGTTATCTATATAAATAGTGTTTCAAGTCCTATACTAATAGAAAATTTAGCTGTCCCTTTTTCTCTTAACAATGTTTTAAAGATTGTATCTATTACTCCTTTTTTATTTATTGGATTTGATTGCATTCCACAAATTATGGAAGAATTAGATTTTCATCCTAAAAAAGTATCTCTATTAGCTATATGTTCTGTACTTATTGGAGGATTACTTTATATCATTCTAACTATAATAACCGCTTATGGAGTATCTATCAATACTTTAAATACAGAAAATATAAATTGGGCTACAGGTTATACAATAAGTTTATTTTTTGGAAAAACTGGATTAATAATTTTAGGACTAGCCTTTTTAATTGCAATAATCGCAGGAATAAATGGATTTTATATGTCTAGCAGTAGACTTTTATTAGCTATGGCAGAAGATAAGGAACTACCTACTATCTTTGCATCAAAAAAAAATAATCAACCTAAAAATGCTTTGATTATACTATGTGCTTTCAGTTGTATCATTACTCTTTTTGGAAGAAATACTGTATTATGGACTCTCGATGTTTCTTCTGTTGGAGCTTCATTAGCATATTTTTATACTTCAATTTCTGCCTTAATATTAAAAAAGAATAAAGAAAATCTTCTCTTTCCTATTCTTGGTTCTCTAATAGGACTTTTAGCTTTAAGTTTATTGACTATACCTTATTTCTCAACCTCTTTAAACTATGCTTCCTATTTAACTCTTTTCATTTGGATATTTTTAGGTTTTCTTCTAAAGCACCTAAAATTCAAAGGATTTGCATATTTATAGATTTTATTATATAATTTGTTAGTATATAAATTTAAAGTGGGGTATTTATGGATAAACAGAACTATTTTATTAAATTGTCTCCTCAGAAGACAAAAAATCTTATAGACACAACTAGAGATTTAATAATTATTGATGCTAGAACAGAACTAGAACATCTTTATGAGGGAAAATTAGAAAATTCTTTATTGATCGATTTTCTTAAACCTAGACTTTTCAAAAAGAAAATCTTGACTTTAGATAAAAGTAAACCTTATTTAATTTATTGTGCTGTAGGTAGAGTTAGTGAGCCTGCTGCTGAACTTATGATTCAATTAGGATTCAAACATATTTATGAACTAGAAGGTGGACTAAAAAATTGGCAAAAAAATCAAGACCTTGTAACCACTGTTTCTAAACTTGATGATAAAGAAATTATTGAATCTAGAAAAAAAATAATAACACGTCTTAATAAAATAGAAGGGCAAGTTAAAGGAATGAAAAAAATGTTACTTGAAGGAGAATATTGTGGAGATATTTTAAATCAATCTCTAGCAGTTAAAGCTGCACTAGCAGGAGCTAATCAAGAAATCATGGAAATGTTTTTTAATACTTGCATTAACTCTATTGAACAAAAAGAGGATTTTTTCAAATATTTAAAAAAGTTAACAAAATAATAAAAAAGAGCTATTTAAAAAATAGCTCTTTTTTAATTAGTTTTGATTTTTTTTATCCTCTAAAAACTTTTTTTCTTCTGGAGTTCTTAATAACCCAAATTGTATAGTTATACTAGTCATTATTATTAAAGCAAACATATAGAACATATATTTCATAACCTCTAAAGGAGATACTGTCTTTGCTAATCCTGTAACAATTAACATTCCTCCATCATAAGGTAATACTGATATAAAAGCACAAGCAAAAATATCTATTAAACTTGCTAATCTTTTTGGAGCAATACCATAATTTTTACCTATTTCCTTAGCTATTGGAGCTGAAATAATTATCGCAATAGTATTATTTACTAAAGCTGCAGATAAAATACCTGATAACAGTCCTATTCCATATTCTGCACCTTTACGATCTTTAATTCTCGAAGTTATTCCTTTAACCATCCAATCTACTCCACCATTTTCTTTCACAATTCCAAGAATACCAGAAACAAGAATAGCTACTATTGTAATACTAAACATATCTGACATTCCTCCACCTATAGCTGATATCCAGCCTAAAAAATCCACCGTTCCTTGCATTATTCCAATTATACCAGTCATTCCAATTCCTATAAATAGAACTCCAGCTACATTAAATCCTGAAAGAGCTGCTGCTAAAACAACAAAATATGGAATTATTCTTATTATATGAAATGGATATTCTCCTGTTAAATCTGCGCCACTACTAAATACACCGTATAAAATAGCTGCAATTATTGCTGCTGGTAATGCAATAAAGAAATTCATTTTAAATTTATCTTTCATTTCAGATCCAACCCCTTTAGCAGCAGAGATAGTTGTATCAGAAATCATTGATAAATTATCACCAAAATAAGCTCCACATATAACAGCTGCACAAGTAACTGGCAAATTAAGTTTTGCTGTTGTTGCTAATCCTATAGCTATAGGAGCCATTGCTGCAACTGTTCCCATAGAAGTTCCAATCGCTGTTGAAATTATAGCTGACATTATAAATATTCCTGGAACTAATGCAAATCCTGGTATAAAAGTTAAACCTAAATTTACTACTGATTGAACTCCTCCCATTGCTTTTGCTGCTCCTTGAAATCCACCTGCAAGCAAATAAATAAGACCTATTGTCATAACTCCTGGATTCCCAGCATTTTTAGCAAATATCTCTAACTTTTCTTCCATTGATTTAGATCTATTCATTACCATACCTACAACTACACCTGCAAGCAATGCAACATGTCTAGGAAATTTTTTAAATGCTCCTTCTGCTCCTATTGCTGTAAAAAATAATCCACTGCCTATATAAAGTACTAAAAATACTACTAACGGTAAAAATGATGACGCTCCATATTTTTTTTCAATTTTACTTTCCATAACGTGTCCCCCCTTTAATTTTTCTCCATTTTAATATTGCATTTTCTATTCTTTTCATTCCTTCTTCAACCATATATCTAGGACATGCAATATTCATTCGCTCATAACCTTCTCCCTTTTCTCCAAACCAATAACCATCATCTAAAGCTATCTTTGCTTCTATTTGTAAAAATTTAGATAATTCTTCTTTAGTCATTCCTAAATTGCTAAAATCCAACCACATTAAATAAGTTCCTTCTGGTTTGTTGCATTTAACCTCTGGTATTTTTTCCTCTAAATAAGTAATTACATAATCCATATTACTGTTTAAATGTTCTATTAATTCTTCTAACCAATTTTCACACTTTGTATATCCTGTTTCAAAAGCTACTAAACTAAAAGGACTATTCCTTTTAATATCTAATATTCCTAATTCTCTATCAAAAGTAAGCCATTCTTCTTTATTAGGAAAAGTTACAAATGAAGCCTGAAGTCCCGCTATATTAAATGTTTTTGTTGGAGAAAAACAAGTTATTGTATTTTTTTCACATTCCTTATTAATAGAAGCCATTGGAATATGTTTATATCCAGGCATTATTAAATCTCTCCATATTTCATCTGCTATAATCCTTACATTATATTTTAAACATAAATTTGATATTTTTTCTAATTCCTCTCTTTTCCAAACTCTTCCAACAGGATTATGAGGAGAACAAAATATAAATAATGTTACTTTTTCATCTGATAATTTTTTTTCTAAATCTTCAAAATTTATTGTATAATAATTATTCTCATCTTTAATTAAATTATTAATTACTAATTG
>Ga0193963_1001423_pt1 | contig 11886 bp, 13 predicted proteins | sample FB_6_MG_FD_140359 | JGI IMG/M metagenome (GOLD analysis project Ga0193963, IMG submission 140359) | Microbial mat bacterial communities from the Broadkill River, Lewes, Delaware, United States - FB_6_MG | ecosystem: Environmental > Aquatic > Freshwater > River > Microbial mats | place: USA...
TTAAGCACTTTCTCTAAATACTAAATCTATTGACTTAATAATCTCTTTGTCTAATATTTTACTTTCTACTGTCGAATTTAATATTTTTATAGCATCTTGATGGCTCATTGCTTTTCTATATGGTCTTTCTTCTATTAAGGCTTGGTAAACATCTAAACATGCTAGAAGTCTTTCTTCAAAATCTAGTTGAATATCCTCAAGTCCAAAGGGATATCCTTTTCCATCAAGTCTTTCATGATGTGAAGATGCAATCTTATTAATTTCTTCAAACCCTTTAATTGTATCTAATATACTAAATGTAAAATATGCATGTTTTTTCATAATAAAAAGTTCATCTTTTGTTAGTGGTCCCGGTTTTTCAAGTATATCAATAGGAGTTGATAATTTACCAAGATCATGTAGATTTGCTGCAATTTGTAATTTATATGATTTATCTTCGTTTAATTCATAGTAATCTGCAATTATTTTAGCTTTTTCTACAAGTTCATTTGTATGTCTAGCTGTGAATTCTGATTTTGCATCAATGATGGTAGAAAATATATGAGAGATTTCCAGCATCTTTTTATATGTAATATCTATATTAAATTTTGGAATACGTTTACTATAAATATTCAAAATATTTGTTTTATCTAAGTCAAACCAAAAAGAAGTTATTTGAGATAGTTCTAAAAACTTTTCTACCATAATAGGTGAGAAAAGTGTACCTTTGCTATTAATTACATAATTAATAACAGCTTCTTGAGTACTTAATGTAATATTATTTAATTCAAAATTTGTATCTAACATATCTGCTATATAAATTAATTGAGAAAGTAAAGGAATTTCATCTTCTTTTTTCCCATAAAAACCTTTTCCATCATATCTTTCATGATGATAAAGAATTATATTTTCTTGTCTAGTTAAGAAAGGAAAATCTTTTATATTCTTTTCACCTATTTCGCAATGGGACTCTAATCCTTCTAGTTCTAAGGATTTTTTTTCTTTTTTAGATTTTTGATATGCTTGAATTATTCCATTATCATGAACAATTGCATAAGAACATAAATCAAACCTTGTTTTATCATCAAGATTATATAATTCTCCAAGACGTAATGCAATATATGCAACTCTTTTACTATGATTTGTAGTTGTTTTAAATAGTTCTTCTTCTACTGCATCTAATGCAAGAGAGACAGATGTTAAAAAAGAATTTAGATTTATTTTCATAATCACACCTTTTTATAGTATGCTTTATTATAGTATAGAATTTACTTAAAAGCAATAAAATAATTTAATTATGTCAAAGTTATGTCAAAATTATTTCTATATAATAAGTTGAATTCTACCGTATTAAGGGCTTCTTATAATTATTATAAAGGAAGCTTATTTGTTTGAGATTGTAAATAAATAATTTAAATCTTTGAAATTGTTGGAGAAAATGCTTTTGTAGATATTGTTACAATATCTCCAATTTCTAGTTCATTTGCTTGACTTGAATCTAAAACTACTTTTACTAATTGATCTGCAATAGATACAATAGCAATATTAATAATATCCGCTTTATAGACTTCTAATAACTCTCCTTGAAAAGAGAATTTTTGAGAGCCACTTGTTTTAAGTAAAACATCTTTTGCTTTACCATCTTTTATAATTTTTCCCTGTTCTAATATAAGTACTCGTGAGCTTAATTTATATATTTCACTAGGATCATGACTTACCATGATTGTAGTAATATTAAATTCTTTATGAAATCTTTTTATATCGTCTTGAAGTTTTTTTCTCATATTTAAATCAAGAGCAGATAAAGGTTCATCAAGCAGTAATATTTTTGGCTGATTCATTAGAGCACGACATAGTGCGATACGTTGTTTTTGTCCACCTGAAAGTGTTTGTGGCATTCTATTCTCTAATTGTTTTAATCCTACTAAGTCAAGTAATTTATATGCTAATACTTTGTCCTCGTTTACAAATAAAAGATTTTTAAGAACAGACATATTTGGAAAGAGCGCATAATCCTGAAAAAGATAACCTATACTTCTTTGTTGAATAGGTGTAAAAGATTTACTATTCGTACTATCAGTCCATACTTTTTCATTTACTATGATTTTTCCATTGTCAATTTTTTCTAGTCCGGCAATAATTCTTAAAAGTGTAGTTTTTCCACTCCCTGAAACTCCTGAAAGTGCTACAAAGTCACCTTCTTTTATTTTTATTGTTATATCTAAAGGCATTTCTCCATTTGAACCATGAAGCATTTTTTGTATATCAATACGAATCATATTTTTGCCTTTGTTTTTGATTGAAATAATAAACTAAAAATAGAACTGAAAATGACATTACAAGCATAATAGCAGAGTAAATATGTGCTGATTCATAATCTAGAATTTCAACAAATTCATAAATTGCAATTGAAGCAACTTTAGTTTCTCCTGGAATACTCCCTCCTACCATTAGAACAACACCAAATTCTCCAACTGTATGCGCAAAAGTAGTTACAATTGCAGTTAAAACAGCTGGTTTTATATTAGGTATTACTACATACATAATTGTCTGTAGTTTACTTTTCCCACAAATATAAGATGCTTCAATTAGTGACTTTGGCATATTTTCCATAGCACTTTGAATGGGTTGTATCATAAAAGGTAGAGAGTAAAAACAGCTTGCAATTACTAATGATGTAAAGTTAAAAACTAATCTTATTCCAAAAGTCTCTTCAAAAAATACTCCTACAGGGGAATTTATTGATAGTGTAAATAGTATATAAAAACCAATAACAGTTGGAGGAAGTACTATTGGTAATGCTGTTATTGCCTCAATTACTGGTTTGATTTTTGATTTGGTTTGTGATAAATACCAACTAATAGGAATAGCTATAATAAATAGTATTACAGTAGTATAAAAAGCTAATTTAAATGATATTAAAAAAGGTTCAAAGTCTAAATTAGTTATCAATTCAATCATCTAAAATCTCTTTTATAAATAACTCTGTTGATTTGATTAGTACAGTGACTTTATCATTTACTTTTAAATGCATGTTATCTTTTGTTCTTTTTGTAATTAGTGATTCTATTTTTGTATTATGACAAGATATAATTACATTACATAAAAGTTGACCTTCGATTATATTTGTTATATTTGCTTTTATTTTATTTGAATATGAAACTTCTAGATTATAACTCTTTGCTATGGTTACATGTGAAGGTTTAACTCCTAATATAACTTTAGTTCCTATGTCTATCCCTGAAGGTAGTTCCAATCCCATCATAGAAAGAGTAGTTTTATTAAAATTGAATTCAACAATATTTACTCCATCATAACTATTAATTTGTTTTACTGTTGCAACTATTGAGTTTAAAGTTGAGTTATTCATTTTTCTACTTGGTAACCATATGATTTTAAAATAGTTTTTGCTGTATTTGAAAATAGAAAATTGTAAAACTCAATTGTTTCTTTTTTATTATTTAATATAGCAATACCTTGATTTATAGGTTGATACAAAGAGGTATCTATATCTATATGATTTATATATTTTTTGAATTTTTTCATTTTTGGTGAATAGAGTGATGCTTTAGCAATAATACCAATATCTACTGCGGTCATTGCATATTGTACTGTTTGTGAAATGTTTTCAGCATAAACAAATTTCTTTTTATTTTTTTCAAATAAGTTTGCTTTATTTAGAGCATCATATGCAGCTTTTCCATAGGGAGCAGTTTTTGGATTAGCAATTGCAATTCTTTTTATACTATTTATAATACTTAAATCTTTTAGATCTCTTTTTCTATATGAAAAGAGAGCTAAGCTTCCTTGGGCGTAAACCTTTGGCTTTATGACAGCTATTTTGTCCTTGTATAAAGCTTCTGGATATTTCATATTTGCACTAAGTAAAATATCAAAAGGTGCTTTATTCCTAATTTGAGTAGTTAATTTTCCACTACTTCCAATAACAAATTTAACTTTTGTATTTGAGCTTTTATTAAACTCTTTTATAAGTGGTTTTATTGCATAAGTTACATTTGAAGCAACTGCAATTTTTATCTCACTTGCAAAGAGAGAAAAAACAAATAAGGAAAGTATTAATAAAGTTTTCATATTTTTTCTTTACAAAATAATTATATTATATGCTTTGAATGAAGCATATATTTCATTGTCTTTTTTTAATTCAAGTTTTTTACAACTTGATGAGGTAATTTTTGAGTGAATTATAATATTCTCGCCACAATCTATAGTTATATTTGCATTTATCTCATCGTTGTGTATTGAAATGATTTTCCCCAAAAGCTTATTTCTTGCACTATTATTTTGATTTTTCTTAGTCAAAATAATAGTGTTAGTCTCTATTAAAAAATTTATTTCATCATTAATTTGTAAATTTTTCTCAATTACAAATTTTTTGTTTTCTATTGATGTAAGAATTTGATCATTTTTGAGTTTTATTGATATTTCATAGTTATCATTAATATTTTTCATTATAGATATATTTCCAGTGAGTCTACAAAATGCAGGTTCAGTTTCAATAGTATCATTTATTTGTTCATTAAAAGAGTTTTCTAAAGTACTAAAATAGTTTTTATGTAAAATAGAAATTTCTTCATATGATTGAATCAACTCTTTTGCATGTGAAGTAATAACTGTACCTCCTCCACCTTTCCCTCCAGTCACTTTTGTAACAAGTGGTTTATTAGCAAGTTTATTCATAATATCAACACTATCCCATGCAGCTTTATAACTCATCTTCATAGCTTTTGCAGCCTTTGAAATAGAACCATGGATTTGAATATTTTGAAGAAGTTCAACTCTTCCTTTCCCTATAAATGCTCGATCATCTTTTTTTATCCAGATATTTCCATCTACATCAAATAAATTATTCATAAGCGTAATATATCAAAATATATAACGCTTGTCAATAAAAAATGAAGAGGAATAGTTTCTCTCTTCACTTTAAACTAAATTCATTATAATTCTAAAACATGCTCCATTTTTGGTATTTGAAACAGCTAATTCTCCATTCATAGTATCTTCTATGATAGTTTTTGAAATATAAAGACCTATTCCTGTTCCTTTACCCACTCCTTTTGTAGTGAAATATGGTTCAAATATTTTATCAAGGATATCTTCTTTGATTCCTCCTGCGTTATCTTCAATAAACAGAATCCCTTTATTCCCTTTAATTTCTGTATAAATTTTTATTTTTTTATTTTCTATCTCTTTTTCTATTAATACATCTTTTGCATTACTTATTAGATTTACAATAACTTGTTGGAACTCACTTTGCAGACCATTTGTTGTGAAGTCTTCACCTTTTATATCTAAATCGATTCTTGCATCTTTTAATTGAGGCTTCACAATATTTAACGTCTTGTTAATACAATTGATAATATTGAAATCTTCTTTCGCTTTATCTTGTCTAAAAAAGTCTCTAAAATCATCAATTGTTTTCGTCATAAATTGAATTAATTCCATATTCTCAGATACAAAACTCTCAATATACTCATCATCAATTGTTTCTTTAGCATAAGAGTTTTTGATTTTTATAGCTTGAATTCTCATAGATAAAGAACTTAGTGGTTGTTTCCATTGATGAGCAATAATTCCAATCATCTCTCCAATTGTTGCTAGTTTTGATTGATGGGATAATAATTCATCTTTTTTTCTACTCTCTTCAATGGCTTGCTGAATTTTTTCTTCTAGTAGTGTATTGAATTCTCTGATTTTTATTTTATCTTCAATATCTTCTTTTACTGAAAAGTATCCAATTATATTTTTATTTGAATCAAACTCTGGAACAATTAAAAGTTTAATCCAATATTCTGTCCCATCTTTCCTTTTATTTCTTATTTCACCTATGTAGTTTTCGCCTGTTTGAATAGTAGCCCATAATTCTCTATAAGTATCACTTGATACATCAGGGTGTCTAACTATATTATGATTTTGTCCAAGTAGTTCTTCTTTAGTATAACCACTTACTCTACAAAATTTATCTGTAACAAATGTAATGATACCTCTAGTATCAGTTCTTGTAGCCGTTACATGAGTATTAAATCTATCTAGTAATAATTTGTATTCTTTATTTTTTATTTCTAAATCATTTGTTTTTTTCTTAACTTCTAACTCTAATTGTTTTGCTCTTTCAATAATATCTTCATCAATAATCTTTTTTGAAATTGCAATTTTTTCATTTATCATTTTAGAAATAGCACCTATTTCATCATTTGATTTTATTTCAATTAACTTTAGATGATCACTTTTTTTATTCACAAACTTAAAAAATCTATCAATACCTTCAAGTAAATTATTTGCAGAATTCACAATATTAATACTTATATTCCTTCCAATAAATAATACTGCAAGAATAATTATAAGACATAAGATAATATAAGAGTTCATATCTACTTTTGCATTATTTGAAATAAGTTTAGTTTTTTGGAGTATTTGTTTTATTAAATGATTATCAATTTCTTGTAAAAGAGATATTCTTTCAGTCATCATATCAAACCAGTACGCAGAATTATTAGAAAAGAAATTTTTATGAGTTAATTCATTTAGTATATTTCTTTCATCTATTCTAATATCTGTTTGAATTTCAGTATATATATAACTATTAAAAACAGTTTTTACCTTTTTTAATAATTGCTTCTCTTTATCAGATATATATCCCATTGCCTTATACTCATTAATAAGGTTTACTAAATAGTTATATTGTTTTTTAATCTCTTCTAGATATTTAAGATCTTTAGTTAATAAATATTTATTATGATTGTGAATAATTCCGTTATATCCAATTACTCCATTTATTTTAGACATAATTAGTTTTTTATCTATGGATGTTAATAGACTTTTTCTCATTTTTATTGTTTCTGTATAAGCTTTACTTTTAAAAATTGATCTATAAAAATCTAATGATTTTTTATCTAAATTCTTTTCAAATAATTTTAGATAAATATCTTGTTCGGATATCAATTTATGATACTCTTTTTTCATATCCAATGAAAATTCTTTTGAAGAAAATGCTAGTGTTCCTAATCCTCTTTCATTTGCTGTTCTTTCTATTGCATAAATAAAGTTAGAGTATGAATATAGTTGTTTAGTAACAATACTATTATTTGAGAAGTTTGAAGTGTAGGTTATTGTCTCTATTAAAGTGGTGATTAGTCTATTATAATATGAATTAATTTCATTTTCATCAACATTTGGATCCATGATTTTTTTATGGATTCTATTTATATTATTTAATTCACTAATAGCTTTGATAAAAGTGTTTTTAAAATCATTCCCATAATAATCAATATTTATATTTTTTAAAAAATTGTTTAATTCTTTTTGTTGTTGTAGAGTTTCTTTTTTTTGATTTATAATTTCTTTATAAAAACTTTTCCCTTTGCTTCCAATATAACCGTTACTAAATCCTCTTTCTTTTTGTAGTGAATATATAAGAGTTTTAGTTTTTGTAGATAGGAGTATAACTTTATTTAGCATTTCTAATTTTGTATAAATCTGGTATCGGTCATAGCTAATTGTTATGGATAAGAAAAGTAATCCTATAACGGGAAATAATAATAGTAGTATCAATTTACTTTTTAAATTTAGATTACTCATAATTGACCTATTTTAATTATTTATTAAAATAATAGCATAAAAATAAATTAATTTCATAATATAAATCAATTTTAAGAGTATATATCGTTTTATTTAGTAGATTGTTATATAAATGTTTTTTTATATATAATAGATATATGGATAATAATAATGAAAAAAGAGCTTTTAATTACTTGAATGATGTGATAAATTCGTATTATTCAATCTCTCCTGAAACTTGGGAAAATTTTTTAGAAATATGTACTTACAAGCAAATAAAGAAAAATGATTATCTTTGTAGGTCTAATGAAAACCCAAGTAGTTTCTTTTTTGTATACGAAGGATTACTTCGTAACTATATTACTGATGAGAAAGGGAATGAATTTAATAAGATTTTCTTTAGTGAAGGAATGTTTCCTGGGTCAATGGTTTCATTATTAAAAAATGAACCTTCATTATTTGAAATTCAAGTTTTAGAAGATTCTTCTTTAATAGAAATTAATTTTGATGCTTATCGCGACTTGCTTTTACAATATGAAGATTTAAAAATGTTTCATATTTCTTACTTAGAAGAAAATTGGCTTATAAAGAAAGAATCAGAAGCTGTATCTTTTGTTCAAAAAGATGCTGATGAAAGATACGAAGACTTTTTAAAGGATTATCCAAAATTGAGTACAAGATTAACTCAATATCATATTGCCGCATATTTAGGCATTACTCCTACTCAACTAAGTAGAATACGAAAAAAAATCAACATATGTAAATGACATTAATACTCAAATCTTATTAGAATACGAATATATTTTATAAGGATTTGTAGATGATATACTTTGTTTCACTCTCTTTTTTTGCTGGTATTGCAATTGCTCTTCAGGCAAATATGAATTCAAAACTTGGGGTATTACTTACAAGTTCTTTACTTGCCACATTTATTGCTTTAATAAGTAGTGCTACTTTTACATTTATTGCTATGACTTTTTTTGTAAAAGATTTTCCTTCAATTAGTGTAGTAAAATCAGTACCTATTTATTTGTATTTTTCGGGAGGTCTTTTAAGTGCTTTTGCTTTAGCCTCTTTTTATTATGTTATTCCCAAAATTGGGATACTTGCTATGATATCTTTTGGATTAACTGGACAATTGATATATTCTGTTATTTCAAGTCATTTTGGATGGTTTGATTTACCTGTTTCTCCAATAAGTATAAGTAAAATGTCAGGTATTATAGCCATGGTTGTTGGAATATTTTTAGTTAATAAAGGATAAAAATGAAAAAAGAATTAGTAAATAATTATTTAAAAACTATAGGTTATTTTGATGAAATAGTAAATATTGATGATATCAATAAACTAATGAGAGCTCATGTGAATACTTTTGCTTTTTCAAGTTTAAAAGTCCTATTAAAAGAGGATATATCATTAGACCTAGAAGATATTTATGAAAGTATTGTTTTAAAAAAAAGAGGTGGATATTGTTTTGAGCATAATAAACTCTTTTATGAAGTTCTTAAAAGTTTAGGTTTTGATGTTGTGTATTACCTTGCTAGAGTTGTAAACAATATGGATAATATTGTTCCTCAGACCCATCGTTTTACTCTATTAAACTATAAAAATGAACAATATTTATTAGATGTTGGTATTGGATTTAGAACTCCTTGTGTAGCTGTAAAGTTTGGAAAAGATATTAGTACTAATCATTTGGGATATAATTTTAAAATTGAAAAGATAGATGATAATACTTATGGATTAGAGATACTTGATAAAGATGATGTATTTATTGCAACAAAATTTGATTTAAATAAATGCTATGAAGCAGATTTTGAAATGGGACATTTTTATTCACATAAAAACCCTTGTGCCGTTTTTGTAAATAATCTTGTCTTATCACTTATAACAAAGGATGAAATACGAAGTCTTAGAAATAGCGATTATTTTAAAATATATGAAAATGCACAAGAAAAAATTGAAATTAAGAGTCTTAATATGTTTCAAAAAATATTAAAAGAAGAATTTAATGTTGATTTTCAGGATAAAGAGTTAGAGTTATTGTACAAAGAGTTTGTAATAGAGGTATAGTGTATTAAAGATATTAAGAGTTTTTTTCATATAGGGATATAGCTATACCTAACCCTTCAATTTTACCTTTTAATATACCAGTATTATATAAGATTTCAGAATACTTTTTTGTATCTTTTTGAACACTATCATCTTCAAGCATATAAATATTGTTTTTTAATTGTTCTTGGAGTTTATCAATTTGATATTTTGTATTTTCAATAAAATTCATCTTCTCTCTTATAACTATTTTTGTTATATTGTCAGAACAATTCTAAAAAGATGATTAGTCAGAGTATATAATTCAACAACTTTTTAAGACAATATCTTTATACTTCTTTTATGAAAAAAGAAAATGATGTGCAATTAGAAAGAATTTACGAGAAACAGATTACAGTATTTGGAAAACCTTTACGTGTAAAAAGATTGTTTCTAATCTCTTTAACTGGGATGTTACTTGGGGTTTTAGGATATATGGAAATATCTGCAATTACTTGGCTTGTAGTTGCTTTTTTGTTTTTTTGTCTATTTGTTTTTTCTTTTATTCTTTATCAAAAGACTATTTTATATTTTGGAGAGTATTGTATTGAAGTATCACCTTCTGGTGATATGTATGTTACAAAACTCTTTGGGCAATGTACTATTTGTCTTGGTGAATTAAGAATTCTTAAAAATAAAAAAGGAACTTTTATCCAATGTCAAGAAGATAAAAGTCATATATGGGATACTAGTAAATAAAAAAGGATTACTATGAGTACAATTATTAATAGTTATGAAAGTCATGTATCAATTTTAAAAGATTTAAAAATGGCCGATAGTTTTTATGAAGTTAGAGAGCCATATAAAGATGCTTTTGAAGAGATTTATAATAAAGCAAAAGATGAAAATGTGACGATGACATCGGCAAAAGATTTTTTAAACTCTTTGTCCAAAGACGATTTGAGTACTTTACAAAATTATACCCTTTTAGTAGATGAGATAAATGTAAGTTCTTTAAATGATGAAGGTGCTTATAATTTACTTTTACATCATTATGAAAAATATGATTTCAATAATGATGGATTTGTATCAAATGGTATAGGAAAAGGTTCAGAGTTAATGCCTAAAAATATGCCAAATTTGGAAAAAGAAGCTTTTGTTAAGACTTTAAATGAAATGAATGAAAAAGATAGGTTTATGACTTTAGCTTTTGCATTTCCTTTAAAAATTGAGATTGAAGGTGTAACAACTAGTTCAAATGCTAATGATATTATTTATGATTTACAAGAAATCATGGATAGAATTGATAGAATTTTAAATCCTTTACCTGGAGAAGTAAGAAGTTCGGAACTACTGAGTACTTTTGAATTATTTAAAGATATGTTTACTAAAAACTATGATGAGATATCAGATCAAAAAGAAAAAATGAATTCAGATATAAATAACTCAGCTTATTTAACAAAAGCTAGAATAAATTCAGATGTATAAAGTTCAATCCTATTGATTGAACTCTTTTAGAATTTCATCGTTTTTAGAAAATATTTTATAAGTAACTTTTTGAAAATTAAACTCTAAATAGTTTGCATGAAGCCAAAGTCTATGGGAGTTTGTAGCTTTTATTCTATCTTTTTTACTTAATGTTTTATTTAAATAGCCTTCTGCCTCTATATCATCTACTCCATAAATAGGATCTCCTAAAATTCTATGTCCAATAGAATAAAGATGCACTCTAATTTGGTGTTGTCTTCCAGTTATAGGTATAAGTTCTAATAATGTTAAATCTTTTTTTTCATTATATGAAATTGGTTTTACATGTGTTACAGAGTGTTTTCCTTCATCTTCTTCACATGTAGCCATCCTAACACCAATTTTTTTACCTTCTTTCTTAAGATTTTTATCAATAGTAAGCTCTTTTTCTATTTTTCCTTCTACAATAGCAAGATAAGATTTTTTGTATTCTTTTGTTTCAAACATTCCTGCTAATGCATTTGTTGCTTTTTCATGTTTTCCCACAAGAACTAATCCAGACGTTTCTGCATCTATTCTATGAGCTTGATTTGCTTTGTCTCCAAAGTGGTATCTTATTTCATCTAAAAGTGAATATTCTGTCTTTTTTGAATTTGGATGGATTACTAAGTTAGATGGTTTATCAAAGATTGCAAAATCTTTAAAAATGTGTAAAGGTTTTAACCCTCTTGTATGTCCTTCAAATAAAGCTATATAAACATAATCTTCTTTTATTGATTGTGATATCAAATAAGAGTTTTGTTCACTGTCAAATATTCTTCCTCTACTTATCAA
>Ga0193963_1001424_pt1 | contig 11881 bp, 9 predicted proteins | sample FB_6_MG_FD_140359 | JGI IMG/M metagenome (GOLD analysis project Ga0193963, IMG submission 140359) | Microbial mat bacterial communities from the Broadkill River, Lewes, Delaware, United States - FB_6_MG | ecosystem: Environmental > Aquatic > Freshwater > River > Microbial mats | place: USA...
CCTGTTCATTTGGGTTATGCGGATTTACAGCCTCCCAATTTTGATGTCATGGTTAACCTAGCCACTGATATGCCATCAACCATTGCACGCTATAAGCGCGTCTTAGAAGTCGTAATTCAGCAAGACGATGTATTGGCCGCAACTCGAAGCCATTACCGCTATTACAAAGAACGAGGCTATCCGATCAATAATATCGATATGCGGATGAAAGATTAAAAAAAAGGTCTGCAATTGCAGACCTTTTTTATTTAACAGCATCCATTCATGTGATCAATCGATCAAACAAACATGACCTTAGCCAATAATAAAGCAGAAATAATCCATACACTCATGGATACTTCGTTCGCTTTACCACCCACTAACTTAGCGGCTGCATAAGTAATGAACCCAAGCGTAATACCATGCGCAATTGAAAAGGTCAGTGGAGTTAATAACAAAACAACCACGACAGGCGTCGCTTCTGTTAGATCATCCCAATGTACTTCCTTCAAAGTGAACATCATCAATACAGAAACATACAAAATAGCGCCAGCCGTGGCGTAAGCTGGAATCATTCCCGCTAACGGTGCAAAGAAAATAGACAGTAAAAATAAAATGCCAACAACAACCGCCGTCATCCCTGTACGTCCACCCGCAGCAACACCTGCAGCACTTTCGATATAACTTGTCGTAGAAGATGTACCCAGCATAGCGCCCGTCACCGTTGCCGTACTATCAGCAATCAATGCCTGCTTAAGGCGAGGAACCTTGCCTTGTGATGTTTGCAAACCAGCACGCTGGGTAACCGCAATTAACGTACCGGAAGTATCGAACAGATCAACAAATAAGAAGGCAAAAATAACGCTTAACAAGGCCACGTCAAACGCAGCGGCAACATCCATTTGCATAAAGGTTGGCGCAATAGAAGGAGGCGCAGAAATAATGCCCGAATATTCAACATTTCCCGTCAGAACGGCAATCGCGGTAATAATTAAAATAGAAATCATCACGCCGCCAGGTATATTGCGCTGAACCAAACCGATAATTAAAATCAAACCGAATAGCGCCATCGCAGGACCAAAACTGGTAAGGTCTCCTAAGCTAACAAGGGTCGCAGGATGATCAACAATAATACCTGAATTTTGCAAAGCAATCAGTGCCAAGAAGCTACCAATACCCGCCGCAATGGCTTTTTTCAGCGTATCTGGAATGGCATTAATAATCCATTCCCGCATTTTGAAAATGGATAAAAGAAAGAAAATAATACCCGACAAAAACACCGCGCCTAGCGCCGTCTGCCACGCGTGCCCCATGCCCAATACAACACCATAAGTGAAGAAAGCATTAAGCCCCATACCCGGTGCCATCGCAACCGGTAAGTTAGCCCAAAAGCCCATAATAAAACAACCAATCGCGGCTGCGACACACGTGCCGACAAATACAGCACCTTGATCCATTCCTGCTTTTTCAAGCATCTCGGGATTCACAAAGATAATGTAAGCCATGGTCAGAAAGGTAGTAATACCCGCGGTAATTTCTGTTTTAGAATCCGTCCCAAAGCGAGACAATTGAAAGAGTTTTTCAAGCATATTACGAGTACTACCAGCTGGTTATTAATAGTGGGAGATTAACAAGATTCGAGCTAATCAAATGGTCAAGTTTGGTAAGTTTTACACACTTTGCCAAGCTTGACCACATAGACAATTATTCTGATACATGGCTATAATGAACCCACAACGCTTTGATATTGCAAGATAAGCAATGCCTAGTGCTGCTCTAACTGAAGTTTATAACGATTATTATAATAGGATCTACCATGAAATTGACTAAGATTGCTTTAGCAACAGCAATGACTGTTGCTGCCGGAACGGCAAGTGCAGAAACTTACTTTTACGATAACAGCCTTACTGCATTATATGGGCAAAGCTATAAAGTAATTGAATCTGACCAAACTGTTGTTACATTTGAGCACTACAGCGCTAACAGCTGGGGCGATATTTTTGTATTTGCTGATCGCTTAATGTCTACTGGTGATGAAAACCAAGATCAAACTGAAACTTACATCGAAGTAGCTCCACGTTTCAAAGTATCTGATTTTGATGCTGGTTTTGTTAAAAATGTCTACATCGCGACCACGTGGGAAATGAGTGAAAATAACGATGATTTCCTTATCGGTTTGGGTACTGACTTCAACATCCCTGGTTTCCAAAACCTAAGCTTCAACGCTTACCAGCGCTTGAATGACGATGGCGATAACAACTATCAAACAACCACTGTTTGGGGCGTACCTTTCGCAATCGCTGGCCAAAACTTCAAGTTTGATGGTTTCTGGGATTGGGCAACAGCCACTGACGACAGAGCCGCTACCAGTAACTTTACTTACCAATTGAAGTGGGATGCTGCTTCTGTTCTTGGTACCGATAACAAAGTATATGTGGGTATTGAGCACGCGACTTGGAATAACAAATTTGCTATTGAGGATGGTGAGTTGGGTGATTATGGCATCAATGACTCTAACGAAAACGTCGTAAGCGCTTTGGTTAAAGTGCACTTCTAATAAATACCACCAGGTTTTATTAGAAAGCAGTCCGACTGCTTTAGCAGCCTAATACACTTAGGCTGCTATCCTTTCATAGAACATCGCCCACACAGCAATTCCTGTTCAATTCCTACCCATATATTAATAACGAGCTTCAACATTTCATGAGCGTTTATAGCGAACAAATCCGCCAAGCAGTACGTACTATTGCGGATTGGCCAAAGCCAGGCATTCAATTCAGCGACATTACCCCATTAATGCTCGACCCAAAAATCTTTCGCATGCTAATTGATAGCTTCGTACACCGCTATCAAGGACAAGATATTCAAGGCATTGCAGCACTGGATGCTCGCGGTTTCTTATTAGGTGCACCACTCGCCTATGAACTAGGCCTGCCATTAGTGCCGGTACGCAAACAAGGAAAGCTACCGTACGAAACCATTACTCAAAGCTACGATCTAGAGTACGGAAACGCCACAATAGAGTTGCATACTGATGCTTTCAAGGCGGGAGACAAGGTATTAGTGATTGACGACCTTATTGCCACAGGTGGCACCATGCTGGCTGCTTGCGAGCTGGTAAAAAAACTAGGCGCAGAAGTCGTTGAATGTGCCGCGATTATCGACTTACCTGCACTTAACGGCTCAAATAAGATTCGTGAAGCAGGGTTTGATGTCTATTCAATTTGTGATTTTGATTAAAAGACGCATCACAGCGTAGAACTGAGCAGAGAAATATCAGAAACAAGCATTAATTTAAGAATTATTCTCATTTAGGTGTTGCAATACAAATGAGAATCGTTATTATTACTTTATTCCAACGGGATGACGTTTGAACCCGCTCAGTACGAGCTACCAAGTTAACAGCGAGGTAAGGTACAAATTGAAATCTGGAGGATGTTAATTCAACCACTATGGGAGTGGTGTTTGAATTAACGTCTCGGAGCAATTCTTCACGGCGTTGTGTAAGAGATCTCTCTCATCAAGCTAATCACGGTTATTTCGGCCAGCTAGGTATTTCAACTTTTAAAGTGAGATAGCTAGATCTGGCCTCTTTTTTGTATCATCATAAAGACATGACTTCAGATATACATCACTACGATAATGGCCGGCCTCTCAACCGTTCAGAATCCATCAAGCGTCAAATTGAACGCGATGCGGCGAGACACTTTTTGCGTTTATACGAGCATATCTACAAAACGCCCATGCGCAATATCTGGCATAACGAACCGTCTAAGCCTGACATTTCATGCCATCTCAATGGAAAACCGTTGGATTTAGAAATTGCACATTTATACGCCAGTAGCAGCGAAGCCAAGATTCTAACGCGCGAGATTATTAGCCAAGTACAAGGCAGTGACAGCATAATAAAGCCAAGCGATAAAGAGCTAGAACTGCTGCACTATTTATCCGACTTGGTTAATATGGACAGTCAACAGCGTTTAACCACAGCCCTTACCCATTTACTTAATAGCAAAGCCAAAAAGACTTACGACTCGTCGCGTGTCTGGCTGGTCATCCGCAATGCCAGTCCGTTATGGAAAACCAAAGATTTTGAACAATGCATTAAGCACTTCAATATGCCTAAAAATCCTTTTGAGCAGATTTGGCTATTGCCAGAATTTGATGGCAGCGAACCTCCCATCAAAATCTTTTAACTGTAAAACAATGGATTATTCGTTAATTAAAAAATCAATTTTACGCAGTTGCATATCGACTTTATTCAAAACAACTTCAATTTTATCGCCCAATGCATATTCTTTATTTGGGTTCTTTAGGTTTGTACTATGCACTAAACCTTCAATCCCCATTTGATCGAGTTCAACAAATAAACCAAAGTTGGCAATACCAGAAACCGTCGCATTAAAAGTTTGTCCATTGAACTTCTGCATATACTGACACTTCAACCAACTTTCAACTTCACGGCTTACTTCATCCGCTTGTCGAGACTGATTTGAACAATGCGTACCCAACTCTTCCATTGCTTTTTTATCGTAAGGATATGCCTTATTAGCCACACCTCGATTCGCAACACGGTTAAGTAAACGCTGAAAAGTGCCTTTCTTTTTACCACTTAGCTTGGCTCGAATCGCTCGGTGCGCCAACAAATCTGGGTAGCGACGAATCGGCGAAGTAAAATGCGCATACGCATCGTAGGCTAAACCAAAATGCCCATCATTCTTTGGCGAATAATCTGCTTGGCTTTGCGAACGCAATAACATAGTGCGGATCACCGTTGCATCACCACGATCTTCTGTTTTATTTAACAGCTGATTGTAATGCTGTGATGTTGGCTTATCGCCACCACCCAAGGTTAACCCTTTTTCAGTTAAGAAAGTGCGTAACAAGGTCAACTTTTTATCCGTTGGTCCTTCGTGCGAACGATACAGTGAAGGAATGTTATTCGCTTCTAAAAATTTAGCCGTCGCCACGTTGGCACACAACATAAACTCTTCAATCATCTTATGCGCATCATTACGAATAACCGGTGACATACTGGCTATCTTTTTATTCTTATTAAGATTGAATTTTAATTCCTGAGTATCAAAATCAATCGCCCCACGCTTACTACGCGCAGGAACTAATACGTTATATAGCGCATGTAAATTTTTGATGTGCGCAATAATATTAGGATTACTATCAGCCACTTCTCTCGCCATTTTTGTCTGCGCCTTGCTTAAAGGGCTTTGCACAGCAACCGCATTGGCTTGGTCGTACGTTAAGCGAGCATGAGAATGAATCACCGCTTCGCTGAACTCAGAACGAGTCACAATGCCTTTTGCATTAATGGTCATGTCACATACCATCGCCAGACGATCAACGTTTGGATTTAATGAACACAAACCATTAGATAATGTTTCTGGCAGCATAGGCACAACGTGGCCTGGAAAATAAATCGAAGTAGCACGGTTTTGCGCTTCTATATCCAATACATCATCAGGGCGAACATAATGCGATACATCGGCAATCGCCACCATTAAGCGCCATTCGCCCGATGCTTTTTGTTCACAATAAACAGCATCATCAAAATCTCTCGCATCAGCACCATCAATGGTCATGAAAGAAAGATGACGATAATCAGCGCGGCCTAACTTGTCTTTTTCGGCAACTTCAGTACCAAGATCGTCAGCATGATCAAACTCTTCATCAGTCCAACCTTCTAAAATGCCATGACGATGCAGTGCGACTTGAATTTCCATACCAGGATCTTGTGGATTACCCAATACCTCGGTAATTTTCACGAAAGTCGTTTGCTGCTGACCTTTTACAAAACCAGGATATTCTAGAATGACAGTATTCACTAACTGTCCAGGTTTCGCATCCATCATCAAGCACGAGTCGACATCCACTTTATGGGATATCTTGCTGCTTTCAGGAACCAGATAATAATTATTACCTTTGCGCTTTAGTTCACCCACAATATGAGTCGTTTTACGCTCTAGAATTTTGATCAGTTTATTAAATGATCGCTGACCCGAGCCCGAAGGCGACATCAATACCTGCACAACATCGCCATCGAATACATGGGATACTTGGTTGGCCGGCAAAAATAAATCTTTTTCGGTAGCGCTATAAGAAACAAAGCCAAAGCCATCTGGATGAATACTGATACTGCCAGAAACTAATAAATCTTGGTCGATTAATGCATAGCCTTTATGTTTATTCCACATAAGCTGACCATCACGCTCCATAGCTCTTAAGCGTCTTCTTAACGCTTCTTTTTGTTCGGGACTGTCCAAATCAAGTGCGTTAGCAATTTGCTCTCGATTTAAAGTATTTTTGACCTTAGCAACCGTGTTCATAATGAACTCTCGGCTAGGAATAGGGTTGGAATAATTGTTAAAACTGTTTTTCTGCATTGTTGCGTTTAAAATAAAAATTTACTCTTTAAAAATCGCATTACTTTATTATTTTTTGTATTTTACAAAAATTTTATCTTTAAAATAACGATCTGCAAAAATTCTTAGGAAGAGTAAATCTTCAAAAGATTCATTCTTGTAAAAACTAACGAGAAGATCTCGATTATCAATAAGATAAATTTTGGCTTTTATTTAGATAAAAGGTAACGCTTTGAATTATAACTAATAACGACGAGGGGGTTTTTGAATAACGTCTACGAAGTGTACTTAGATAACAAATAGGGTCTCTTATGAAACCAACGGAGTATACATTATCAGCAATAAATACATAAAGATAGTATTAATCGGCTAATGACCATCTTGTTTCACACAAAATATCCCTATAAAGTATTCACGTTAATAACGAACATAACCAGTAATAGCCAAGCAACTAAAACAATAAAGGACGCTTATGAAATACCTTCTAATACTCGCGACAACGGCCCTAATGTCTTTTCAAGTGATGGCGGCTGATTTAAAAAGCAAAGATGTCTCACAATGGCTAAGCGCGATGCCTACGCTAAAATCTTGGTTAACAGAGCACGAAGATGAAATTTCGGCCAATATCAGCGACCGTAATGACCCTGAAGTCGTTTTTAAAGAATCCATCGCGGCATTAAAAAAAGCAAAGCTTTATGACGAGCTAAACCAGAAGGTTCAAAAGCTGGGCTATAGCAATGTTGAAGAATGGAGCAAGGTCACTGAACAAGTGACGTTTGCTTGGATGGCGATAGAAATGGATGCCAATAAAGCCGAAGTTGATGCCGCGAAAGCTCAATATAAAGCAATGGAGACAAACCCAGATATCCCACCCGCCCAAAAAGCCATGATGCAAGAAATGATGGCCCCAGCAATCGCCATGATTGCACTGGCCGACAGAGCCTCTGCAGCAGATAAAGCCGCAGTAAAGCCTCATCAACAGAAGCTAAACAACTACTTTAATGCTGAAGAAGAAACTGAAAGCGAAGAATAGCGTCTATTTAAAGAACGTCATAAGTTCTTGAAGCTTACGTGCCTCGGTATTCATCGAGGCACTCACCGCGCTGGTTTCTTCCACCAGCGCTGCGTTCTGCTGAGTCATCGTATCCATCTGAGATACCGCCGTATTAACATGATTAATCCCCGTCGCTTGCTCTTGACTCGCTTCACTAATGCTAGAAATAAGACTAAGAACCGACTCAATTGAGCTGACAATACCTTTCAAAGTTTCCCCAGAATCATCCACTAAACGCGTTCCTTCTGCGACCTTTGTCACGCTGTCATTAATTAGCGCTTTAATTTCTTTTGCCGCCCCCGCACTGCGCTGCGCAAGGCTTCTCACTTCGGCTGCTACCACCGCAAAACCTCGGCCTTGCTCTCCTGCACGCGCCGCTTCTACCGCAGCATTGAGTGCTAATAAATTGGTTTGAAACGCAATTTCATCAATCACACTGATAATGTCGGCAATTTTATTACTGGCACCGCCAATGTCTCTCATCGCTACAACCGCTTGATTAACGACATCGCCGCCAACGGTTGCTTTCTGATTAGCGTCTTCCGCAAGAGAAACAGCAGCCTTCGCATTATCAGCATTTTGATTAACCGTTTGTGTAAGCTGCTCTACACTAGAACTGGTTTCCTCAAGACTGGCCGCTTGGCTTTCCGTGCGCTGGCTTAAATCCGTTGTTCCTGTTTGAATTTCATTCGCCGATGTTGATACAAAATCGGCACTGGTACGAATTTGAGAAACCATGTCAGAAAAACGTTCAATCGTTGAATTCATGGCTTCTTTTAATAGATTAAATTCACCTTCAAGTGGCACGGTAATCAAATGCGATAAATCACCCTGTGACAAAGACATCAGTGACTGGCTAATTTCTTTCACCGCAGACTTTCGCGCCGTTACGTCAGTGGCGTACTTCACAACTTTAAAGGGCTTACCATTAGCATCCATAATGGGGTTATAGCTGGCTTGAATCCAAACTTCTTTATCCCCTTTACCAATGCGCTTATATTCACCAGAGTCGAATTTACCTTTATTTAAATCTTGCCAAAATTGTGTATATTCAGCTGAGCCTCGTGTCTCAGCATCAACAAATAGACTATGATGGCGGCCTGTAATTTCGTCCAGCTGATAGCCTAATACCGACAAGAAATTTTCATTGGCATCTATAATGGTACCCGTCATATCAAATTCAATAACCGCCTGAGACTTCCCTATCGCTTCAATTTGCCCCTGATAGTTGGCATTCAACATTTTTTGATCTGTAATATTAGTGGCGTATTTAACAACTTTTAATACCTCACCACTTAATCCTACAATAGGGTTGTAACTGGCCTGAATCCAAACCTCTTTTCCCCCTTTACCTAGGCGTTTAAACTCACCGGCTTCGAATTTTCCATCGGCTAAATTATGCCAAAATGCCTTATATTCATCAGTATTTGTATAAGAGGGTTCTACAAACATACTGTGATGTTTGCCTATAATTTCATTCAGTGAATAACCTAAAGTGCTTAAGAAGTTTTCATTAGCATGCTGTACGATGCCATTTACATCAAACTCGATCACCGCCTGTGATTTCCCAATGGCTTCAATCTGTCCTTTAAAATCGGCATTCAATAATTTTTGCTGAGTAATATCACTCGCATACTTAACAACCTTAAAGGTTCTTCCATTCAAATCTAGAATGGGGTTATAACTTGCTTGAATCCAAACATCACTACCCTCTTTTGCGATGCGCTTATATTCCCCCGAAAAATATATCCCGTTCTTTAGATCCTGCCAAAAACGGCTGTATTCAGCGCTACTGCTATAGCCTTCTTCAACAAATATTCGGTGATGCTGCCCTGTCACTTCATCTTGGGTATAACCCATGGTATTTAAGAAGTTATCGTTGGCATGAATAATCGTGCCATCTGGATCAAACTCAATAACAGCCAGCGACTTCGCTATCGCATTAATCTGTCCTTGAACGTCGGCTGATTGAATTTTTTGCTTGGTAATGTCAGTGGCGTATTTAACAACCTTAACCGGCTTGCCGTTTTTATCTAAAATAGGGTTGTAACTGGCCTGAATCCATATGCTTTTATTGCCTTTCGCAATACGCTTAAATTCAGCCGATACAAACTCACCACGATTAAGGCGTAACCAGAAATCGGCATACTCAGGACTTTGAGCTTCCTGAGTTTCCATAAACATTCGATGATGCTGCCCTTGAATGTCTTCTAAACGATAGCCAACGGCCTCTAAAAAATTAGCATTCGCCGTCAGAATGATGCCGTCCATCGAGAATTCGATAACGGCTTGTGATTTATCGAGCGCAAACAGCTTCGCCTCCAGCTCTGCGACCTGACTTTCTAAAGCTTGAGTACGTTCAGCGTTCAGCTTATCTTGGGCTATTTTGGCTGATTTATTAAAAAACATGATATTCCTTAAAGTCCACTGAAATAATTATCTATGACTTTAAGTGTAGAAGAGCTTTATTGAACTGACTGAATTATTACCAATAAATAAAATAATTAATCGCTACTAGAATGCCGCTCTGATCTCTTCAGTATGCGGCGGTTTTTCACCTTGTTATGCACCCCTTTACTGAACGATTTGGTATGAGTTTCCAAAAAATCCACACCGTATAAAATCATCACAACGAGTACAGAAATTCGAATCGCATTTAAATGATTACCGGTTGCGATCATTACCCCAACGGCAGCCAATACCCAAATGGTTGCGGCTGAAGTTACCCCTACAACCGCCCCGTCTTTAGCCAACATGACACCAGCACCCAAAAAACCAATACCGGTAATCACCTGGCCCACAACGCGCGAAGGATCAACAATATCGCCTTTTAGCATAAAGGCCGTTGCTAAAAACAAATAGGTGCCTAATACAATTAAAGACGACGTACGGATACCAACTGGCTTTCCTCTAAATTGTCTTTCTAGGCCGATAATCGTGCCACAAAAAATGGCGGTAAAAATCGCCTCCCAGCGGTAGGGATCTATGTTGAAAATAAGTTCTAAAGTCATCTAATAAAATCTTTTAATCTATTGGGTAAATCTAACTATTCAGTATACGTTTCTTCAACGTAAGGCTCTTCAACATACGTCTCTTCAATATAAGGTTCCTCAACGTATGCTTCTTCCGTATCGGTCTTTTCAGTATAGGTCTCTTCAAGACAATCGACCCAGTTTTCACTAGCATCCTGATAAACACCGTATTCAGCACACTGCTGCTGACGGCTCATGGCACCCTCTTCCGCCATGGCCGTGCTGGCAAAAAACAGCACCGCTAAAAAGACCCATAATTGTCTAAAAATCCGTTGTAGTATTGCGAACATAATAGGTCTCCTAGCGTATCAAATATTCAGATAGCAATTATCAGTAGCAAACGGACTTAAGTACAACGAAAAGAACTTATCTTAACGATAAGCACTTTTGTTACTAATCTGCCTCCGATAGACACACTTTTCATCATTCAAGCTCTGCCAATTTCAGCCTCATTCCGCTATAATTCCCGCCATTTTACGATCATCCAAAGAGCATTCCGAAGAAAGACTATGGAAAAGACATATCAGCCTCAGGCACTTGAACAAGAATGGTACAAAACGTGGGAAGAAAAAGGCTACTTTAAGCCTTACCAAGATGGACTAGATGGCGAAGGTTATTCCATCATGATCCCACCACCGAATGTCACAGGTTCATTGCACATGGGCCATGCTTTTCAGCATACCATTCAGGATGCTCTTACCCGCTACAAGCGCATGCAAGGCAAAAAAGCCTTATGGCAAGTGGGAACAGACCACGCCGGCATCGCCACGCAAATGGTTGTTGAACGTAAGCTCGCCCAAGAAGGCCAGCCAGATCGCCACGAACTAGGCCGTGAAGAATTCACCAAAAAGATTTGGGAATGGAAAGAAGAGTCTGGCGGTACGATTACTAGCCAGATGCGTCGCCTAGGTAACTCGGTTGATTGGGAAACAGAACGTTTCACCATGGACCCGGGATTCTACAAAGCGGTTGAAGAAGTCTTCGTTAAACTTTATGAAGACGACCTAATCTACCGTGGTAAGCGTCTAGTTAACTGGGATCCAAAGCTACACACCGCGATCTCAGATCTAGAAGTTGAAAACAAAGATGTTAAAGGGAAGATGTGGCACCTACGCTACCCACTTGCCGATGGCCAAACGTATACCGATAGCGAAGGTGTAGAGAAAGACTACATCGTTGTTGCAACGACTCGCCCAGAAACTATGTTGGGTGATACCTGCGTCGCCGTTAACCCAGAAGATGCTCGTTATCAGCACCTTGTCGGCAAAGACGTAATGTTGCCGTTAGTAGGCCGTCGCATTCCAATCATCGCCGACGAATACGCCGATATGGAAAAAGGCACGGGTTGTGTGAAAATCACCCCGGCTCACGATTTTAACGATTACGAAGTTGGCAAGCGCAACGAACTGCCAATGATCAACGTATTAACGTTCAACGCC
>Ga0193963_1001426_pt1 | contig 11875 bp, 10 predicted proteins | sample FB_6_MG_FD_140359 | JGI IMG/M metagenome (GOLD analysis project Ga0193963, IMG submission 140359) | Microbial mat bacterial communities from the Broadkill River, Lewes, Delaware, United States - FB_6_MG | ecosystem: Environmental > Aquatic > Freshwater > River > Microbial mats | place: USA...
CATCTATATTAACAACATCAATAATATATGCGATAATATATATTATTGTATATAAACTTACATCAAATATATATTATAAAATAGTTGAATAAACTAATTTATTATTTATAGATAATAATATAAGAAAATGGAGAATAAAAATGAAAAAATTAATGTGTTTGTTATTAGCAATATCTTTATTAGTTACAGCGGTAGCATGTGGAGATAAAAAAGAAGAAATTAAAGATAGTGATAATAAAGTATTGGATAATGAAAATCTAAGTGCTGATAAAAGTTCAGATGTATATATTAATTCAGAATATAATAGAAAAAACATGAAAAATATATTTTCTGAAGCGGTTGAATTAACTGATGAAAATATATTGTATGGTAATAGAAAAAATGGATATGTTATTTTATGTAGAGATATGTCTACTGAATATAAAAATCCGTTAGGAGTATCGCCACTTGGGCTTAGTGATAAAGCATATGTTTGTGATTATATATCAAAAAAGTATATTGATATTTTATCAGATAAAGCTTATATGAGTAAATTGACTGAAGAAGAAGTAAATAAATATTATCAAGATATGTTTGCTAATAGTTTTTATATGTATGCATTTGTAATTATAGATAAAGAAGATGATGAATCTAAAAAAACTTATGAATCTGTAAAAGATAAATATGAAAAAGATGAAATTGTTTGTGAAACAGAAGAATCAGAATATCATTTTTTATATAATGATAATTACGATAAGTTAGATTTGTTAGAAGAGGATAAAAATGATATAGATCTTATTTTTGCTGAGTATGACAATATAAAGAGAAACTTAATATTATTTACAAAAGTTGAGCCAAAGGCTTTGAATGAAACTAGTTCATTAAATGAATTTGAAACAGAAGATGTTGATGGTAATAAAGTAAATCAAGATATTTTCAGTGAATATGAAATTACAATGGTAAATATTTGGGCTACTCATTGTGGTCCATGTATAGATGAAATGGATGAACTTCAGAAAGTTTATGAACAACTACCAGAAGGTGTAAATCTTATTTCAATATGCGAGGATGGTGCAGAAGAGTTGGATTTAACAAATGAAATTTTGGAAAAGAAAGGTGTAAAATTTCAAACTTTGGTTTCAAGTGAATCTTTAAAAGCTAGTATTTTAAAAAATATCACAGCAACACCTACTACTATATTCATTGATAAAGATGGAAATATAGTTGGAAATGAAATAATTGGGGCGCCAGGAAGTGGTGATGAAGTTATTGAAGCGTATTTAGATTTAATTAAAGAAAAATTGGAAAAGTAATTGCTAAGATTATTTATTTTAAGCAATTAGTTAAACCTTTATTAATGTTAGATGTTTGTTTAAAATAGTTGACTTTTTTATTAGGTTGATGTATATTGTATTATAGTGGTATATAAATATCGCTATAATACAGTAGAAATCGGAGGATATGATGAATTACAAAGATTTATTAATAAAGAATAAAGAGGTAATGAAAGAACGAACAGAAAGCGTTTCTTTAAAATTATCGAAAATAAATGAGAAAATGAATGTAGTAGCGAAATACGAAGATTTCTTTACTAGCTGTTTAAAAAGAATTAGCAATTTAGAAGAAATAATTAAAATGCAAGAAAATGGTAAATTAAGAACTTTATCTTTAGAAGAATTGCAAAATTGGAACAACAAAATGTATGAGGAATTCTATGAAAAGAATTATAACTCTTCATATGGTAATCCTGCATATGCTGCAGATAAATTTGGTGTTGAAATTGGACAAATATTAAGTTTTTTATATTATCACATAGCTATAGCAAATAAAGCTGCTTATATGGCAGATAGAAAAAAATTAACTATAATGGAAGAATTATTTGTTAGAGTTTATGATTGTTTTGAAAATGAGAATGAAAATATAAGTGGACAAAAAATCAAATCTGCTATAATTGAGCATAGAGATTCAGTATTAGCTGATTCTGTTAATGCTATGATAAGGAATGTTGTTGATCCTGAGATGGATTTTATTAAAGAAATAGTTTTGACTGCTGATTTCAACGATCCAAGATTTTTATATTGGTATGGTGTTCATGTTTCCGATAATGAATTAAAAATGATTAAGTTTATAAATACATTACCTAAATCAGACATTCAAGCTATGGCTGATACAGTTACTGAAGGTTATAGAATAGGTTTTGAAATAACAGGTAAAGATATAAGTAAAAAACAACATGGTGAATTTATATATGCTTTAGGTTTAGAACCAGTTGTTAGAGCTGGTATTGAAAATTTCAAAAAATTAAATCTTGAGACAGTAATTAGAACTGATAGATTACAGACTACAGATGCAAATAGACAATTTGGTTTTGATCATAAATCAGATTTAGCTTTAGTATTTGATGATACTTATATAGATGCTAGATTAGCACAGTTAAAAGTAGCATTTGAAAATGTTAAGGATAAAGCACTTGGTTATGCTGGACCTGCTGTTATAGAAACATTTGGTGAGAAAGAGTTTAATCCAATTATAAAAAAAGAAGCTATAGACTATACGGCTAAACAGAGAGAAATGAATGTAGAATTTACTTCGAAATCTAGAGATATTCAGAGTAAATATATTTTAGAAGAGGAAAGAAGCTTTACAATTATAGCTTATCCAATTCCAGAGATTGGTGAAAAATTCGAAGAAATTTTTAAGGAAACTGTTAAGTTAAATAATTTAGATTATAAATTGTATCAAAGCATGCAACAAAAAATTATTGATGCGTTGGATACAGCTGAATATGTACATGTAACTGGTAAAGGTGAAAATAAAACAGATATTAAAGTTATGATGCATACTTTGGAAAATCCTGAAAAACAATCTAACTTTGAAAACTGTGTTGCAGATGTAAATATACCAGTTGGTGAAGTATTTACTTCTCCTAAGCTTACAGGTACTAATGGTAAATTACATGTTACTAATGTTTATTTGAATGGCTTATTATTCAAAAATCTTGAGATTGATTTTAAAGATGGTATGATTGAGAATTATACTTGCTCAAATTTCAAAACTGAAGAAGAGAATAAGAAATATATGGATGAAAATGTAATGTTTCATCACAAATCACTACCAATAGGTGAATTTGCAATAGGAACAAATACAGTTGCATATAAAATGGGTATAGAATTTGATATTCAAGATAAATTACCTATTCTTATAGCAGAAAAAACTGGTCCTCACTTTGCTGTAGGTGATACTTGCTATTCACATACAGAAGATGTTGCAGTATATAATCCTGATGGGAAAGAAATAGTGGCTAGATCTAATGAAGTTGTGGAAACAAGACATGAAAATCCGTTAAAAGCATATTTTAATTGCCATACAGATATTACTATTCCTTATAATGAGTTAGAGAAAATTGTGGCTATAGATAAAGATGGTAATAGTGTAGATATTATCGTTGATGGTAGATTTGTTTTGGCTGGAATTGAAAAATTGAATGAACCACTAGACGAGTTAGAAAATAAATAGTTTATAAATAATAAGTTGTAATATTTATTGTGATTATTTCAACATATTTATTAAATATGATAGTAAATTAAAGGATAAACTAATAATTTTAGTTTATCCTTTTTATTTTATGTAGCTGAAATGTTTATAAAAAATTAATAACCTATAAAATTATCACTGCAAAGTCTAGATTTTTCAATTTTCCAATTTAAATAATTACCTTCAACCGCTTTAATTACAAAAGGAGCACCAGATGTATAATAGTATGCTTCGTTTTTATATAGATTAGACAGTTCTTTCAATTTATTAGTAGTTTCATCAATTGTTTTAGTGAAATAAATATTCATAGCATCATTGTTTTCTACTATTTCTAATAAGTTTTCTTCATATAAATAATAATCGGCAGCATAAACAATTTCTATTTTTCTATTGTTTTTGTTTTTTATAGAATTTAAAATACTTCTAACTGGTGTTATTCCAACACCGCTTGCGTATAAAATGATAGGAGAAGTTTCATCTTTTATACAGAAATTCCCCATAGGACCTGATATTTTTACCATTGAACCTTTCTCTAAATTTAAGAATTTTTTCTTGAATTCACTTATTTTTTCATTTCTAGATCTAGTTCCTACTAAAATATAGCCTTCATCTACAGTAGAAGCAATACTAAATATTCTAGATTCTTGATTTTCTGGCATATCATCTAATTCAAATTTTGCGAATTGTCCAGCAGTCCATGTGAAATCATCTTCAGTAGTTAATTTTATTGAGTAATAATCATCTGAAGGATTTGATATTTCAATTATTTTTGCATTTATGGTTTTCATAATGTTCCCCTTTCTTATTTTTGAATAATTACATTATATCATATTTGATATTAACTGTAAAAGGTGTTTGCTTATTTTAGATAAAACAATATTTTATTGAAGTGAAGGATTTGACAAATTATAAAAAAAATTATATAATATTATAAAATATATAACTATATTTTATAAAAGGTATTGGAGGAAATATGAACAAATTTAAAATTATTGTAATGTTGTTATTATCAATATTTTTGCTTGCTGCTTGTGGGAAAACTGATGAAGTACTATCAAATTCTTTTGATTGTAAGCTGAATGAAGAATATTCAATTGATTTGAATAATGACAAAGAAAAAGAAACTATTATTATTGATAAAAATAGTGATAGTTTGGATTTAATTGTAAACGGGGAAAATTACAGTTTAGAAATGATGGATTTTGCTTTAGTAGATATTAATTATAGGGTGATTGATATTGATGAAAAAGATGATTATTTAGAGATTGCTATTAAAGAAGCTTATCCGCCTATGCATGATCGAGTGTTGTTTTTTAGGTATTTAGGAAACGAGATAGAATATTTGGGCGATGTGCTAATATCTTCTTTGTATGAAACTGGAGAGGATATGATGATAGCAGGCGATGGATTAGTAAAAGTAAATGATTTTTCTGCTATAATGAAAGAAGGATATTTTGAAACTATCTATCAGTCAGTAGAAGATGGAACATTACATAAAGAAATTCCGGATTTTATTGAATATTCAAAATCTATAGAGTCAGAAGTTTATAAGTCAATCAAAGCTTATGAAAACAAAGTTGTAGATAGTGAATATATAGAAATTGGTATTGGTGAAAAGATCACTGTTTTGGGTGAAACAGATAATTGGTTGAAAATCAAATGGAATGATGACATATATTGGATAAACGGAGAAGAATTAACGCACTATGATCCAAAGTATCCCGATGTAAAATTTGAATTTGACGGTATAAGATTTTGGAGTTAATAAGAGAGGGAGTAAATATGAAAAAAATAATAGCAGTAATTTTAGTTTTTGCAATGACATTTTCTTTGATAGGATGTGGAGAAGCAAAACCTAATAAAGATGATAATACAGATACAAATACTAGTACTAATGATGATGGAAAAGATACAGATGTTAAATATCAAACTTATTTTGAAGTTGTTTATTCTGAAGGTTTGGTAGGAGCGTATAAATATTTTAATGAAAATTTTGATGATTTAGATGAATATTTAAAAAAAGAGTATGTTGATGAGTTAAATAAAGAAACTTTAAAAAGAGCTACATCATATAAAATGATAGAGGAATATGTTGGAGTAGAAAGTCAAGCTCCTAAAACAATTCAAAATATCAATGCTTTCTATCCAAATGTATTTGATGCAGAAGAGTATTCGTTTAATATAAATACATTGAATGATGATATGAAATCAACTGTAGAAGAATTGAAAGATGATGATATTTTTGCATTATGCAAAGTATATTGGAATACTGAAGGATATATTGAAGATATGGGATTTGCAGCAGTTATGCAAAAAGAAATTGCTGAAATAATAGACAATAGGTTTGATAATGATAAAAAAGATATTTTAGAATATGTAAATGTATATACTGATCATATTAGTGGAATGGATAATAAATTTGAGTCTGATGCAAAATATCCAATCGTGTTAGTAGAAAATACTGAAAAATTCAATCTCTTTGAAGGAATGAATAAAATATTATTATATGTTCCTATTAAAATAATTGATGAACTTGTAGCTGATGATAATTCTGACTCATCAAATACAGGAGATAATAGTTCATCAGATTCTGATGAGAATAAATCAACAGATGAAAATGATAATACTGCAAAGGAAGAGCTTCCTATAAACATGGTAATAAAAGATTATGATGGTGTAGGATTAGAAACTTTAACTTCAGTTGATTATGATTATAAATATAGTGAAGATTTTAAAGATGAAAAAATAACAAAAATCAACAAAAATCTTGCTGTATTTGGCAAAATATATGATGTTGAAATAGGTAGAATTAAGTTATATACTGAAGGAATTAAAGAAGAATTAAAGACTTATGATGAACTTTCAGATTCAGTAATAAATTTAATTGATTGTCCAATAAACGAAAATGATATGTCTCCATATATGATGTATATTAGCTTTTATGATGAAGATTTAAATCAATATACTTTTGGATTTTCAAGTGATTTAGAGGAAAATCAATTACCATATTGTGAAATATCTAAGCAAGAACTTAAATCTGGTGCACCTAATAAAGTTGCATTTAATTCTGGAGAAAAAGCAATTATTAATTCTGTAGATGGTTCAAACGATGATTTTACAGCTATATATTTAGTAGATGAATTTGAAGATTTTGCGAATGACAAAATAGCTTTAATGTATTATCCTTGTGATAGTAGAGCAAAATATAATATGGAAGAGGAAATCCCTACTACAATAATACCATTGTTTGTATCATCAAATATGTATGAAGTTCAAATTGAGTATTCAAATTATGGTGAAGTTATTGAAAATAGTTCAGAGCATAAAAACATTAAAGCAGGAACTTGGGTTATATTTGATGCAGTTTTACAGGGAGATGGAGAAGCTTATAAAGTTAAATTTAAGCTAAAAGATGGAACTGAAAAAGAAATATATATAGGTACTGATGAATCTGATGAAGCTGTTCTTATAAACGGAAATGTAGTAAATATAAAATAGATAGTAAATTTTGTAAAAATATGCAATTGAATACTATGAAAAGCAGATACAACCTTTAACGGTATGTATCTGCTTTTTTAGTTTTCACAAGATTAATATTACCAAATACCGAGAAATGATTGCAAGGATAAACTAACTATAGTTATACCTATCCAGCAACTTATACCTATAATTATTGGCTTGCCACCAGTTTTAATTAATTTTACTATATCTGTATTTATTCCGATAGCGGCCATTGCTAATATGATAAAAAATTTACTTACCATTTTGAACGGAAGAAAAATACTTGGAGATAATCCATAATTGCATGATATTGTAGTTATAAGAGATGCAATTATAAAAAATATAATAAACATAGGAAATACTTTTAACCAATTTATTTTTTTATTATTTGCTTTTTCTTTTTTTGCTCTAACAAAAGCTAAAAATAATGTTATTGGAATAATTGCAAGAGTTCTAGTTAATTTAACTGTAACGGCTTTGTCTAATGTCGCATTACCTAGAGCAAACATGCTGTCCCAAGTAGATGCTGCAGCTGTAACTGAACTAGTATCGTTTATAGCAGTTCCAGCGAAAATACCAAATGCTTCACCACTGGTTTGACTAAATCCAAGTAAAACTCCTATTTGAGGAAATATTAGTGCTGCAATGATATTGAAAAGGAATATAACAGATATAGCTTGAGCTACTTCATCGTCGTCTGCATCAATAACAGGAGCCGTAGCGGCTATGGCAGAACCACCACATATAGATGAGCCAACACCAATTAGGGTAGATATTTTTGGGGGTATTTTTAATGCTTTATGTAGAATATATGCAATGATTAATGAAGTGGAAATTGTCCCTATAATAATAGGTAGTGATTGTTTTCCAGTTTCAAAAACTACATTTAGATTTAATCCAAATCCTAGTAAAATAACTGCCCATTGAAGTATTTTTTTAGATGTGAATTTTATACCAATGGAATATGGAGTTTTGTCTTTAATAAATATAGATATAACTATACCTAATACTATTGCTATTACAGGGCCACCTATTATTGGAAATAATTTTCCTAATATCCAAGAGGGAACTGCAATTAGAAGGCATAAAAATATACCTTTGTAGAAACTTTTTGTTTTTAACATTTTGTCATCTCCTATTTTTAATAGGGTTAGTATAGCATTGTTTATTCATAAAATAAAATAATCATTTATTATTGATTGATAAATATTTTTTATGATGATATAATTGTATATTAGGAGGTTTTATGTTAGATAATAGAATATATACTTTTATAAAACTATGCGATACTATGAATTACAGGAAAACAGCAGAACTGTTAAATATGACTCAACCTGCAGTTACGCAGCACGTGAAATTTTTAGAGAGAGAATATAATTGTAAGTTATTCAACTATAATTATAGAAAACTATCCAAAACTAATGAAGCTATAGAACTAGAAAATTATGCTAGAGTTATGATGAAAAATGAAGTTGATTTTAGAGATCAGATAAATAAAAAAACAGCGGAACATATTAACATAGGTGCAACTAAAACAATTGGGGATTATGTTATTTTAAATTATGTTAAAAAATATCTTGAAATTGAATCAAATGGATTAACTTTACTAATAGATAATACTTCAAATTTACTTAGAATGTTAAATAATAACGAGATTGATTTTGCAATTATAGAAGGTAATTTTGATAAATCTTATTACGAGTATTCCTTGTTTAGAAGAGAGAGATTTGTGGGTATATGTAATAAAAGTCATAAATTTGCTAATAAAAAGGTATCTATGGAGCAAATTTTTAATGAAAATGTTATTGTTAGAGAATTAGGTTCAGGTACTAGAAATATAATAGAACAAGAACTTTTAAAAAGCAGCTATTCTTTATGCAATTTTAATAAACAAATATGTATTAGCAGCTTTAAAATTATTAAGGAATTAGTAAAAAGTGGATATGGAATTTCATTTGTTTATGAATCTATAGCAAATAGTGATGATGAAATTGCACGATTTGAACTCAAAGAAAATGAAATTTTTAGAGAATTTAATATAGTTAAGTTAAATAATTTATATGAAGATAAAACCAATAGATTTTTAGGGAAAAATAATTTATAAGGAGAAAAATAATGAATATAAAAGAAATAGTTAAATCACAAAAAGCCTATTTTGAAACAGGTAAAACATTAGATTATGAAAATAGACTTGAAAGTTTGCAAAAGCTGAAAAAGATTTTAATAAATCATGAAGATGAATTAGCTGATGCATTGCAAAAAGATTTAAATAAATCTAAAGAAGAAGTTTTTATGACTGAAATAGGCTTTACTTTGACGGAATTGTCTTATATGGAAAAAAGATTAAAAAAATTTATGAAGACGAAAAAAGTGAAAACTCCTTTAGCTCAATTTCATTCATCAAGTTTTGTTGTACCTGAACCATATGGAAACACTTTAATTATGAGTCCTTGGAATTATCCAATAACCTTATCTTTTGGGCCAATGATTGGAGCTATAGCTGCAGGAAATACAGTTATATTAAAACCTAGTAATTATTCTTTTAACATATCAATGGTTATGAAAAAATTGATTAATCAATTTTTTGATGAAAATTATATAGCTGTAGTAACTGGTGGTAGAGAAGAAAATAATGAATTGCTAGATGAGAAATTTGATTATATTTTCTTTACAGGTAGTCCTGTTGTGGGAAGAATTGTTATGGAAAAAGCTGCAAAAAATCTTACACCAGCGTGTTTGGAATTAGGTGGCAAGAGTCCATGCATTATCGATAAGGGAACAAATGTTGATTTAGCGGCTAAGAGAATAGCTTTTGGAAAATCAATAAACTCAGGACAAACATGTGTTGCTCCAGATTATTTATTTGTACATGAATATGATAAACATAAATTTATAGATTCTTATAAAAAATATATTGAAGAATTTTATGGAGAGAATCCATTAGAGTATGATAAAATGGTGCATATAATAAATCAAAAGCACTATGATAGATTAAAATCTCTTTTTGAAAATGAGAATATAATATTTGGTGGAGCGTGTGATGATCAAAAATTACTTATTGAGCCTACATTGATTGATAATATTGATGGAAACAGTCTTATTATGCAAGAAGAAATTTTTGGACCAATATTGCCAATTTTGACTTACAAAGATATTGATGATGTAATTAAGTTTGTAAATAGTAGGGAAAAACCTTTAGCTTTATATTTTTTTAGTGAGAATAAAAATAATGAGGATAAGATGCTTAGACAATGTAGTTTTGGTGGTGGGTGTATTAATGATACAATAATTCATATAGCATCGGATTCAATGCCATTTGGTGGTGTTGGAAATAGTGGTATGGGAACTTATCATGGAAAAGCTAGTTTTGATATTTTCACTCATTATAAATCTATATTGAAAAAATATAATTGGGTAGATTTGCCTATGCGATATTTACCATATAATGAGAAGAAAAGTAAACTAATTAGATTTTTCTTGAAATAATTTATGTATACATTCTAATGTAATTTTAATCTTCATGTTATTTTATTATAATAATTAAATGATAAAATAAATAAAAAACATGGAGGAAGGGCTAATGAACATGGAATATAAAGAAGATACAAATGTATTAAAGATATTAGGAATAATTTTCTTGGTGTTACTTGCACCGGTATTAATTATCATAGCAGTTGGAGGCATTGGAGTGGTTTTAGGATTAATTGGAGCAGTATTTGGAATAATAGTAGGAATTTTTGGAGCAATAATTGGATTAATCGGAGGAATTATAGGAGCTGTAGTTGGCGGTATAGGTGCTTTGTTTGGTGGTCTATGTTCACTTATAAGTATACCTATAGCAGGAGCAGCTATACTGATTAAATTTGCAAAATGGATTGTAATTATTGGATTAGTAGTTTTGTTAATTAAGAAGTTAAGAAGCTAAAATAGAGCTTTAGCATAAATTATATTTTTCTAAAGCCCTTTTTATACCGTTATTATTTACATCTGTAGTTATATAGGATGCTAGTTCTTTTAGAGCAAAACATGCATTTCCCATAGCTATGGATGTTTTTATGTATTTGAACATTTCTATATCATTGTGACTATCTCCAAAACAAAATGTTTCTGCATCTGATAGACTAAGATGATTTAATAACTCTTTTATTCCATTAGCTTTTGATGAGTTTACATAGTTTATATCTGCATAATCAGAGTTGTTAGGATATAAAGCAATATTTTTAATTTCATGAAATTGGTTAAAATCATAAGCCATTTTATTATATATGATAGCATATATGACTTCTTCATTGTTATAGTCACGTATATCATCTTCTAATTTCCAATTTAGAAATTCATAAGTCGATTTTAGATATTTACTGTATCCTAGAGGAGCAATAATTTCATTCATTAGTTGCAGTGTACATACCATATTCTCTGATTTACACTTTTCAATAATTTTATACACTTGCTTTTTTTCTAAAAAGTGTTTTGAAATGATGTTTTTATTTTTATCCATTATAAGAGAACCATTATCTAAAACATATCCATCCCAATTTATCTGATCAATTTTTTCTAGTTCAAACAATTTATATAGATGTCTGCCCGTTGATATCATACATAAGTTGCCTTTTTTTTGTGCGTTTTTAATGCTTTCTATTGTAGAATCTGGAATTTCATGAGTTTTTGAATCAACTAGAGTTCCATCTACATCGAAAAATAATATATTCATATTTCACCTTCTTTTATGATTATAATAATTATAGCAGATATATATGAAATTTCAAGAAAAAAATTGTTTAATAGGTGATGGTTTTGTGATATCATTGAGTATAGCATCGAAGATTGACAAAATGATAATAATACAAAGGAGTGTTAATCA
>Ga0193963_1001428_pt1 | contig 11857 bp, 8 predicted proteins | sample FB_6_MG_FD_140359 | JGI IMG/M metagenome (GOLD analysis project Ga0193963, IMG submission 140359) | Microbial mat bacterial communities from the Broadkill River, Lewes, Delaware, United States - FB_6_MG | ecosystem: Environmental > Aquatic > Freshwater > River > Microbial mats | place: USA...
GCTGGTTTACCACACGTACTTATGAGATTCTTTACTGTTGGAAATGCAAAAGAAGCTAGAAAATCTGTTGTTTACGCTACTGGTTTTGTTGGTTACTTCTGGATTATTATTACTATAGTTGGTTTTGGTGCAATTGCATTCTTAAATTCAGCAGAGGGAGCACAATACTTTGTTGATGGTAAATTATTTGGTGGAAACAATATGGCTTCAATTCACTTATCACATATGTTAGGTGGAAATGCATTCTTAGGATTTATTTCAGCTGTTGCTTTTGCTACTATTTTAGCGGTTGTTTCAGGACTTACACTAGCTGGTGCTTCTGCAATTTCACATGATATTTACGCAAATGTTATTAACCCAAATGCAACTGATGAGAAAGTAGTTAAAATTTCTAAAATCACTGTAATTATTGTTGGAATTCTAGGTGTTACACTTGGTATTGCATTTGAGCAACAAAATATTGCTTATATGGTTGGACTTGCTTTTGGTATTGCAGCGTCTGCTAACTTCCCAATTTTATTCTTATCTATTTACTGGAGAGGATTAACAACAAGAGGTGCATTTATTGGTGGATTTATCGGTCTTATTACTGCTGTAACTTTAGTTATCGTTGGACCAATTGTTTGGGTTTCTATTTTAGGAAACGAAGAAGCATTATTCCCTTACAAACACCCAGCATTGTTCTCTGTAACTATTGCATTTATTGGAATTTGGTTCTTCTCTAAAACAGATAACTCGCAAAGAGGAAAAAATGAAAAAGAGATGTTTAGAGCTCAAAATGTTCGAGCAAACACTGGTATAGGTTCAGCTGGAGCAGTTGATCACTAATACAAAAAAAAGCTAAAGAGAAGATCTCTTTAGCTTTTTACTTTTACTTCTAAAATCTATTTATTGACTAATACCCAAGCATTTTCTAAAGTATCAACTCTCTGAGCAAATACTAAATATAAAGCAATGTTAAATTTTGCTAGTTTCATAATCTCATCAGATGGATTGTTGACAATATCTAATGCTGTTTCTAATGATATATTTTCATAAGTTTTCTCATAACTTATACCAAAATCTTCAAGTTTAAATACAGTGTCTACAATTTCACCATTTATACTCTGCCAATATTTACCATCTTTAAATACTTCGGGACTTCCTTCACTCGCTTTTACAACTAAGATATCTTTATAATATTCTTTAAACATAGCAAGATACTTTTCAACATACGGCTTGTGAAAAGCTGTTGTAACACCATATTCACTTTGTCCTGGATTTAACAATTTTTCTGCAGTATTAAATACTGTTCTTAATCCTAATTCATGTCTAAGTGGGGTTAGGTTACTTAACTCATTAAAGTATTCACTTCTATCTATAATATTTACATATTTAGGAAATGTAAAAGATTTGGCTATATCTTTTGCAGTAATACCATTTTTTGCAGGTTGTGTTAAATCTGTAGAAATAACAAGTTTTAGTTCTTTTATATCTTTATTTTTCTCAAAAAACTCTTTTAAAATATTTTCATATAAAGGAAATAAAAATGGGTTATTTGTTCTTCCATCAAACGAATATCCTAACTCTAAAGAATTTTCCACTTTTGTATACTTCATATATTTTTTTAATGCATGTACACATGCAGTTAACTCTTCATTTGTTTCAAGTTTAGTTCTCCAACCAATTAAAAAAGCTCCTACTTGAGCTGGAGTTACTTTATCTTCAAGAATTGAGCAGATTGCATCTACTACTTCATCGTGTTCTAATTCTCTATTACCCTTAACCCCTGTACCTACTGCTTTTATGTATTTTTTAAAATTCATCTTTCTCTTTCTTCTATTTATTTGGTATTTCTATAAAGAATTTAGCACCTATATTTGTATTTTCAACATAAATATTACCTTTTAAACTCTCTTTTACTATCTTATAACTCATATGCAAACCAAGTCCTGTACCTTGAGATTGATGTTTTGTTGTAAAGTATGGCTCAAAAACTTTACCCATTATCTCTTTGTCAATTCCACCACCATTATCTTCAATAATAATAAAAATGAAATCGTTATGCTGTTTTAATGACACTTTGACAAATGGTTTTTCAATAAATCTTTCAAGTAAAATATCTTTTGCATTGTTTATTACATTAATTATAACTTGTTCTAGTTCTCCAGACACAATATGAAGTTTTATGTCACCGACGCTACGTATATCCATAATTAAATCAATATGATGATTCTTTAAAGTACTATTGATGATGTTTATAGCCATCTCAATACTATCTTGGATCACTATCTCTTTTTCCTCTTTCTCATCTTTAATAAAGTTTCTAAAAGTATCTATTGTTTTTGATAGATATTCAGTTTTATATACAATAGAATCACAGTAGTTATTAAACTTTTCATCATTTAAAAGATTATATTCCTTTTCGATTTTCATTCCACTTGCTGTTGTTGAGATTACACTTAATGGTTGTCTCCATTGATGTGCAATATTTGCAATCATATCACCCAAAGATGCCATTTTAGACTGATTTAACAACTGTAAATCTTTTGATCTATTATTTTCAATCTCTCGTTTTATCTCTTTTTCTAAATTATCATTTAACTCTTCTAGCTTCGTTTTACTAAGCTGTAATGCATCATTACTTTTTGTTAAATCTTTTGTCAATGCTTCTTTTATTTCAAATAATGACTTTATTGATTGAGCCATACTATTAAATGAATTTGCAAGTACTCCTATCTCATCTTTAGATTTTATATCAATCACATAATCAAAATCATTTTTCTTGAATCGTTCTGTCCCGATTATTAATTTTTTGATTGATGATGTTATATAGTTTGCTATTAGTATAGCAATAACTACAACTAAAATAATCATTAAAACAGTATATGCAGTTAATTCATTTCCTAAATTCATAATAAAATGATTAATCTCTTTGTCATTTTGTTTAGAGTCTTTATTAATAACCTCGAGCTTTGCATCAACTATATTTTTAATACTTTCTTTTGTTTTTGTAGTTGCACTATGAAATTCGTCTAAATTTGCACCCATAGTTACAAAACCAAATCCTCGTTTTGTATCTCCATATTTACCAGTATAATATGGAATTGTAGCAACAGTAGTTAACTTCCATACTTTTGACCAAAAGATTACAAAAGAACCATACCCACCATCTTCAGTAATTTGCATCCACCCATCACACTGTGGAGCAAAATTTAAATATCTACAATCTAATGCTATATTCCCATCTCTTAATTGTGATAATGTAGGTTTTTTTGATAAACTTTGATTTTCAAAAGGAGGATAGTTTTCAAGAAATTCTTCCCACTTCTGACCTGAATTATTTATCTTATTACTAATATCTTGACTTAGCCAAGGGATTACTCTTTTTCCTGTATTTTTATCAAATCCTGCTATAAAATAGTCTCTTGTATGAGAGATATTTCTTCCTACACTATCCCACATAAAAGCATAGTTTCCACTACTTGCATCTGAATAGTTTAATAAGTTTTCTTTTGTAGGAACAACGTAATCAGTGAACTCCATTATATGTGTATGATCAAGTGCCATAGAGATATAACCAATTTTTTTGCCATTTTTGTATTTAGGAGTCACAAATCGGATAATACCTTCAAATTTTTTACCTTTTGGATTTTCACGACCTGCATATCCATGTTTTTCTGGCTCAAACTTTATATTTGCCTTAGTTGTTTTTACTTTTGTAAAACTCCCTACTATATTACTTTTAACATATTCACCAATAACGTCAGATACATATATCTCACCTTTTTTTAATTTACCAATTTCACTAAAATAAGTTTCTGACTTGCATAAAGTATTTTCTCTTTTTGATATATTTTTTAAAATTTTACTTGAAGATGATACTTTAATTTTTTCATTACCATCTAAATCAATAAAAGATATCTCTTTATAAATCAAAAGTTGCTTTTTAGGATATTGTTTCTCTTTTATATGATTAAAATACTTTTCATTTTCTTTAAGATTAGACTTCATGTTATTTGAAATAAGTTCATTTTCTTTTTCAATAACCCATGCATCATTTGACTCATTGTAAACAAATTCTTGAGGAATTATAACTTCTCTTTTTTTATTATTATAAAAAGTTCTCATCATATTTTCTGATAAATTTTCTACATTAGATAAGAATAAAATATCATTATCTCTTTGATATAAAAATTCCGCTACATTTGCTGCAATATTTTTAGTTATAACTTCCAATGATTCTTGTGATTTTTTGTCTAAAGCGACTATACTATCTTCTATTGCAAGATTTGTTGTTTCTTTAAGTACATCCATACTATTAAGTAAGGTTGATTGTGCTTTTTTTTCGATAATTTCACTTAGTTTTTCAATACCCATCAAAGATAGAAGGAGTATTAAAATAAGAGGTATCACCTTTATAACAATAAATAATAATATTAATTTTGCTTTAATTTTCATAGTAAAGATAATATCATAAAAAATAATAATCTATACTTAGTAGAAAATATACTTATTTCAGTAAAAACATAAAGCAAAATAATTTTTTTAATATCTCATTTATAATAATTTCTAAAAATCTAATTTGATAATAAACTCTGCACCTTTGAATTCTTTATCATCTGTAATATATTGAATATTATGAACATCAATTGTTCCATTCATACCTTCAACTATTATTTTATAAGTCATACTCAAACCAAGGCCTGTACCTTGAGATTTATGTTTAGTTGTAAAATAAGGTTCAAAGATTTTTTTAATAACATCATCCTCAATCCCTCCTGCATTATCTTTAAATGAAATCACAACTTTAGAGTCTTTTCTTTTTGTACTAATTGATAAATATCTTTTTGTCTGAATATCTTTAAGGGCATCTTTTGAATTATTAAATAGATTCATAAAACACTGTGTTAATTCGTTTGGATAGCTATTTAAAGTTAAATTTTCTTCTAAATCTAATATAATCTTTATTTCATGATTTTTTATAGAGGATTCAACAAGACTTAAAAAGCTCTCAATATTTTCTTTTAAATCAAATTGGACCTTATCTCTATCATTTTTTATAAAATTTTTAAAATCATCGATTGTTTTAGATAAATATTGTGCATTATGATTTATTGAGTCACAGGTTTCAAAAAAGAATTTATCACTCAATAAATTATGTTCTTTTTGCATCTTTAGACCTGTAGCGCCAACAGATATTACACCTAAAGGTTGTCTCCATTGATGTGCAATATTTCCTATCATTTCACCCATACTTGCCATTTTTGATTGCTGAAATAATAAGTTGTCTTTTTCTTTACTTATATGTATCTCAGCTTCTATTCTTTTTTCTAAGGATTCATTTAAATCACTTAATTTATGATTGTAGTCTTGAAATATTTTTTTAATCATACTTGATAAAACATAAGATAAGATAAGCACTATAATTAATACAATAAAAGAGATACTTAATAATTGTTCTATTTGTTCATTATTCTTCTTATTTAATTTAAGAGTTTCCCTTATAATTATTTTTTTTACATCATTATCAAATACACCAGTTCCTATAATAATGTCATATTCTTTTATATATGTTCCAATAGCATACTTCGTATCAATCTTTTGTGTTTCCTTATTAAACCAACCAAATTTAGTAAATTTTAAATTATTTGCCATTGCATTTTTAATAATCTCTTGTGCATAAAAAACACCATTTGCATCAACTTTATTAAACATATTTTTACCTACTAACTCAGTAGAATCACCATGAGCTAGAACAATGCCTTTTGAATTTACTGCAAATAAATATCCATTATTTCCATATCTAATATGTTCTGCATAATCAAAAATCTCTTTTTTTATTGTTTCATTAAAATCATCTAAATACTCACCCGTTCCTATATGCCAATCATAAGGTTTGAATTCTCTAACATAAGTTAATTTTAATGAGGGATTATTATTTTTAGAATCAATTTTTCCAAGATAATGTCTAACAAACCCTGCTTTTTTCTTTCGTATAACATCAATTTGTTTTCGTAATACATATTCACCATTTATATCTTTTAAATTATATAGGTTCTGTAATTTTCCGAGTTTTGAAACTCCTTTAAATAATACCCCTTCTGCTTTATTTGTATTTATAAAATAATAACCTCTTCCATCAAAAAATCTAGTTTTTGACAATGCATCAACAATCATCTTTTGAATCTCAGCTTTAGACTTGTTTTTTTTATTTTTAGTGTAAATATTATTCGCTATAGTATGAGCTTCATCTACTCTTTGTTTTAAATTTTTTTCTAATTCTAAAGTCATTTTAGATTTAATATTATTTATATATTTTAATGTTTTTTCTATTTTGTCATAGGATATATTTTGTTGATCTTTTAAATAATCTATTTGAAGTCTATTAATTTCATTTTTATACACTTTATCATTATATAAAACAAGATTGTATATTAAGGTACCTATAACTAAAGGTAAAAAAATAATAGGACCATATACTAAAATATTTAAAATACCTTTTTCATTAAAAATTGTTTTTTTATAAAAAATTATAAGTACAATAAACACAAAAATAATAAGTGATAAATATTTAAAATTAATCATATTTTTAAATTGATCTAAATATGTTATATCATCATTTACAATATGGCTATTATGAGGTAATAACTTTCTGTTTATTTTATAACGTTCTAATCCTTTTGCATTAAAAATATACTGGTTACTATCTTTTTTTATTACATCTAAACTACCAACATCTGATCCCTCAAGTATCTTTTTTCCTATTTCTGCCATTAATTGACCTTGAGAATAACTGCTTATTACATGGCCCCCTATAATATTCTTAGTGATATTAAATTCTGCTATACAATATACTGGAACAGAGGATTCCCCTAGTATATATTCTCCCACTTTTTCATATGTAATATATTCATTGTTTTTATCAGCATAATAAGCACCAAAAAGAACAATAGTATCTTCTTTTAAATTTTCAATCTCTTTTTTCAAATCTTTCAAAGAGTTATTTTTGTTATAAATAATCTTAATTTTATCCTTATATTTGTGTTCTATTCCTCGCATATTGCGCTCTACCATACGACCGGTTTTTAAATAATCATTAATAAAATATATTTTTTTTACATTAGGGTGTAGTTTTAAAATAAGTTCAATATTTTCTTCGTATGAAATAAATTCAGCAACTCCTGTATAACCATTATGACCATCTATCATTGAATCATCATAATTATTAATTCCACTAAAAGATACAGGAACTTTTCCAAAAACTGTATTTCGGTATTGTTTAAGAAATTCAAGAGAATTATTATCAGAAGATAGTATGAGATCAAATTTTGTATTTCGATATTTTGTTTTATATAACGTTGCTAGCATTTTATAGTACTTATCATGAGAATATCTTTTAGTATCCATATTTTCTATATGAAAAACATAGTCTAAATCTTCCTCATCAAAAACACTATAAACACCCTCTTTTATCCCTTCAGACCAAGGCATACCCTCATGATATGAATTTAAAAATAAAATATGTTTTTTGTTATTTGCTTCTAAATTTAGTACGAAAAATAATAAAATAAGTATTAATGATTTAATGAAATATCCTTTCATTCTATATACTTATATTTTATTATATTCTATCTTAAAAGATGTTACTTCCCATACTACAAAGTTATTATATAGCCAATGTTATATGATAGCCTATAAAAGCAAATGCATAAGCTACGAATGTTGTAAATAAAAATAGATAAAAAGTATATTTTAAGCCTCCAGCTTCTTTAGAAAAAACAATAGTAGCCGCCAAACAAGGTAAATATATCATCATAATAATTATAAATGCTACAGCTGAAGCAAAAGGGATATTTTGTGATAATCTTTCTTTTAAGGAGGAGTCTTGTTCATCAACATCTCCACCTAATGAATATAAAACACCAAGTGTAGAAACAACAACCTCTTTTGCGGCAAGTCCAGTTTGCAAAGCAACTGCCATTTTCCAGTCCATACCCAACGGTTCAAATACTGGCTCTATAAACTTTCCTATATGCCCTAAAAAACTTTGCTCTAAAAGTTTTTGATTTAATTCATTTGATAACATATTTTTAGACTCTATTCCAATAGCTAATTCAATTTTATTTTCATAGTCATGCTTCAAATTATCATCATGAGGATAATTACTCAAAAACCAGATTAATACTGAGGCAGCTGCTATAAATGTACCAGCTTTTTTTAAATACATCCATGTTTTTGACTTAACAGTGTGCCAAATTAAGACAACAGAAGGAAGTCTATATTTAGGCATCTCCATTACAAAGGGTTCACTTTCTCCTTTAAATGCAGTCATTTTTAAAACTTTTGCCATAATAATTCCTAAAATAGCACCACAAATATAAATAGAAAAAAGAATATTTCCAGATGATTCAGGAGAAAAAAATGCCCCTACAAATAAAACATATACAGGTAGTCTAGCACCACAACTCATAAACCCAATAATAAATAAAGTCAATAATCTATCTTTATCATTTTTCAAAATTCTTGCACTCATATAAGCTGGAATCGAACATCCAAATCCAGTAACTAAAGGTATAAAGGATTGACCGTGTAAACCAAATTTATGAAAAAACCCATCAAGAAGATAAGCAACACGAGACATATACCCTGTACTTTCAAGTAATGCAATACCTACAAATAATATTATAATATTGGGTATAAATAATACAACCGCACCAACACCTGCTATAAGTCCATCGACAATGAGTGAACGAATATCATCATTTGAAATACTTTCGCCAACAGTACTTCCCAACCATCCAAAAAAACCATCAATCCAATCCATAGGAATAGAGCCTATCTCAAATGTTAATTGAAATAATCCCCACATCAAAAATAAAAAAATAGGAATCCCTAAAAATGGATGAATTAAAACATTATCTATTTTTTGAGTAGTTGTTAATTTTGTAACATCCATGTTTTTTATTTTTACTGTTTCTGCCAAAATACCATTATTAAAAGCCATAAATTCATCTGCAAAGATATCTATCATTGCTTCTTCATCATGATGCATTTTTATATGTTTTATTGATTCTAACAATATTGGTTGCAAAGTTATCCAAATAGGTTCATCCAAAAGCATACGATATGTTTCTTTATCTTCACCGATTAAATTTATAGCAATCTTTCTATACGATAATTTAGATTGAAATTTATTATCACTTAAATGAGTGATAATATTAAGTATCTCCTCTTCGATAGCCTCACTAAAAACTAGTTTACTCTCTTTTTTTGGTTTTTCATATGTTTGAATAATATTATGAACGAGTTTTTCTATTCCTTCTTTTGTAACAGCAGATACTTGAACAACACTAACTCCTAAAAGTTCTGACATATAGTTTGCATTGATTTCTATATTTTCTTTTTTTGCCTCATCTGTCATATTTAAAGCAATAAGCATCTTTTTTTCCAAATTTAAAAGTTCAGATGTTAATTGTAAGTTTCTTTCTAAATTTGTAGAATCAGCTACATTTAAAATCAGATCATACTCTTCATTTTGTAAAAAATCACTTGTAACTTTTTCTTCAATAGAATAGTTTGTAAGCATATATGTACCAGGTAAATCCACTATACTTATTTCATAATCTTTATATTTAAAGGTTATCTCTTTTTTTTCTACAGTAACACCAGAGAAATTACCAACGTGTAAAGTTGTATCCCCAATCGCATTCGTAAGCATACTTTTTCCAACATTTGGTTGACCTACTAGCGCAATTTTAATTTGCTTCATATTCATCAACCTCAATTTTCATAGCTTCATCTTTTCTTAATGCAATAGTCATCTTTCCAACTTGAATTTCATATGTAGCATTCATTTTTGTTGAAGCAAGATATTTTATTTGAGTACCTTTGAGTATACCAAAAGAGATAAGTCTTTGACGTAAAGCACCTGTTGTATGTAATTTTTTTACAAGATAAGATTTATTGATATCACAATCTATAATAGTTTTACCCATTATCACGTCCTTAATAAAGATAAAGAATAATATTATAATTATCCTTGCAATACACTAAAAGTGATAATTGATATCAATATATTCTCATACAAAATAGTTGAGTTTATTTGTATTCTTAAAGAAGCCTTGTGAGTTAAATAATTTATGCCAAAATTATTTGTACTATATATAACAAAAATGTATCAGATTAGGAAAAGACAATTTTCACAAGACTTCTTTAAAAATACAAAAGAGAATAATCTCTTTTATATTACTATTTGTATTTCAAAATTATTTTCAAATTGATGTAAAATTCTGTTGTTATCCAACATAAATTGTATTCCTAAAAATTCATCTATATTTGTTTGTTCTTTTGATTTTAAATTTATAACTCTATTTTGATTTTGGTCAAATTGAAAACAACTGTATCTGTTAATCTCATCAATTAATTTTTGTGACATTACAACTCCTTATAAAATATCTTTTCTTATACCTTCACACCATTTTACTATTCTTTCTTGCGTTAAATCATCTTGGTTATCTTCATCCAAAGCTAACCCCACAAACACATCATCAACAATAGCACGCGAATTTTCATGGAAATATTCATTAGTTACTCTCCATTTCCCAACTAAAGTAGCATTAGTGTCCAATAAATGTTCATATACAATACCTAGTGCATCTACATAGTTTTCACCATATCCTTCTTGATCTCCTAATCCAAATAATGCTACTGTTTTACTTGTAAAATCTATCTTCTTAAACTCTTCCCAATGATTATCCCAGTCATCTGAAAGTTCACCATCACCCCATGTTGGAATACCAAAAATAACTTTTTCATAATTTTCAATAGCTGTGATTCCTTCATCACCTATATCAATTAGCTCAATATCACCTAATTTATCTGATATTTCTTTCGCTATTAGTTCTGTATTTCCAGTGCTACTTGCATAAAATATTGCAGTTGCCATTACTTATTCCTTTTTTATATAAATCTTTTAGTGAATACGGTATTATTTTTATCATATATTCACTACAGGTATTTTCTAAACTTGTTACTTTTACTTCAATGTGTTTATCAAATTTTTTATTTTTAGGATATACAAAATATATGCATCGTATTTCACTATTTTCAATGATTTTACAAGCTATCTCTATTTCTTTATGTAACACTAAATTCTCACTATCCATATCTTTAAATATTGGTATTACTTTAATTGGCTCATGACTTACAGGGATAATATCAATCGAATAATGATCTTTTTCTATAAATCTGTTTGCTTGTTTTTTTGATATTTTTGTAAAAACAAAATTAAAAAACTGATCATTAAAAGTATTTTGTCTGTCTAAATTACTAAATACTAACTTACATTCATTAAAACTCATATATATTCCTTAAATGATTTTGATAACTGTTATTAATGAAAGTATAGTCAAAAAAACTTATCTTTAACTTAATAATGATAATAAATATCATTTAGTTGATATATAAATAGGAAATTAAAAGTAGAGAATCAGTCTAATATTAAGAAAATATTAGACTGTAGTATTTAGCTATCTAAAAAGCTTACTTTGATTTTGTGTTTATTAAATCCAAGAGTTTTGATATTTTTTTCACCTTCTAAAAGCATTAGAAATTGTTTTTCTGTGATAACAGGTAAGTTTATATCTCTATTTACCACACTTTCTATTTTCTTTTGCATTCCATCAAAAATTGCTAAATCCTCTTCATTTGCAACTATGAGAAAATCTGCATTTCTATCTTTTGATTCAAGTAAGACTTCACCTGCTATTTTAAGAGAAAACTCTTTATTTATTAGTTGAGAATTTAAAGCCAAGTCATTTCTTCGGCTATCAAGATGAATATATGTTGCTCTACTTTGTTGTACTGGTTTTCTATA
>Ga0193963_1001429_pt1 | contig 11853 bp, 11 predicted proteins | sample FB_6_MG_FD_140359 | JGI IMG/M metagenome (GOLD analysis project Ga0193963, IMG submission 140359) | Microbial mat bacterial communities from the Broadkill River, Lewes, Delaware, United States - FB_6_MG | ecosystem: Environmental > Aquatic > Freshwater > River > Microbial mats | place: USA...
GTAACTGGGTACGATATGGGTATGAATACAAATGGTGGACATAGTGAATTTGTAAAAGTTCCTGCATCATGGGTAGTTAAAATCCCTGAAAATATTACAGATAAAGAAATTATGACATATGGAACAGCAGGCCTTACTGCAGCACTTTCAGTAAATGAGTTACTTAATAATGGTGTTAAAAGTGGAGAAATTTTAGTAACAGGAGCAACGGGTGGAGTTGGTTCAATTACAGTATCAATATTAAGTAAGCTTGGATTTAATGTAACTGCAATTTCTGGTAAAGAAGATAAGATTCCATTTTTACAAGAACTTGGAGCAAAGGAAGTTATCTTACGAAAAGATTTTGATTGTGAAAATAAAAGACCAATGGGAAGTGAAAAATTTGATGGCGTAGTTGACACAGTTGGAGGGAATATCTTAGCAGAAGCTCTTAAGTTAATTAAATATGATGGAGTAGCAACTTGTTGTGGTTTAACTTCTTCACACGAATTATCAACAAATGTATTCCCATTTATTCTAAGGGGTGTAAGATTAATAGGAATTGATTCAGTTGAAGCAAAGAAAGCAAAAAAAGAAGCAGCATGGGAAAAAATTGCTGGAGACTTTAAAATAGAAACATTAGAGAATCTAACAAATGAAATTTCACTAGATGAAATAAAATCTGCATATGATGCACTATTAGCAGGAAAAGCAGTAGGAAGATATCTAGTTAAAATCTAATCGTAAATATTTAATATAATCTCTTTTTGTATATTATGATATACTTATATTGAGGTTATATTTCATATGGAACAAATAAATAATTTATCAAATACAATATTTAATCCTATAAACTACAATATACTTATTCTTGAAGACTCAACTTCAATCAATAAAATAATAACTCAAGAATTTAAAGAATTAGGCTATAACTGCTTTAGTGCTTTTAATCTTAAGCAAGCATATGAAATACTAAATACAAATAACATAGACTATATAATGCTTGATCTAAACCTTCCGGATGGAGATGGCTCAGAAGTAATACAAAAATATGAAGACTCTAATACAAAAATTTTTGTATTAACGGCAGAAGATAATAAAGCATTTATAAATGATTCTTATAAAAAAGGTATTATTGATTTTATACATAAAGATAAAGATTTTTTTCATAAAATAGATGAAATAACAAAAACAATAGAACGTTTAGAAAAAAATAAACTTTCTACAATCTTAGTAGTTGATGATTCAAAAGTTATCCAAATGCAATTAAAAGAGTTACTTGAAAATAGACATTATAAAGTACAAGTTTCAGATGATACAAAAGGAGCTTCTGAACTTATAAAAAATGAAGAGATAAATCTTATTATTTTAGATGTTCAATTAAAAAACTCAAATGGTTTAAACTTTTTACAAGAAAATAAAATTGAGATTATAAATAAGAAGAAAATCCCAGTAATTATAATATCAGGACATATCGATTCAACAACTATAAGAGATGGGCTTAAAGCTGGTGCTGTTGATGTTATTGAAAAACCTTATGTAAATGAAGAAATTATTCTAAAGGTTGATTTATGGATAGATTACAAAAGAAAAGAAGATGAAATTGAAAAATCATCAAAACTACTAAAGCAATATAAAGAAACAGTAGACAGAAGCTCTATTGTATATAAAACTGACCCTTTAGGCAAAATTATATATGTAAATGAAGAGTTTTGTAAAGTCTCTGAATATACAGAAAAAGAACTTCTAGGAGAAAAGTTAAATATTCTTCGACACAAAGATATGCAAGAGGAGTTTTTTCAAAAGCTTTGGACAACAATTAGAGAAAAAAAGAAAGCATGGAAAGGGAAAATTAAAAATATGAAAAAAAGTGGTAAAACTTTTTGGATTAGTACAATAATAAATCCCATCCTAGACCAAGATGATAATGTGATTGAGTATATTGCAATCAGTAAAGATGTTACTCAAAATGAGATGGTTCAAGACTTTTTTAAAAACCAACTTAACACTTCAAATCAAAACCTAGAACATGCAATCACAAAAGCAAATGAATATAAAAAAGCCATGTATTCAAGCAATATTGTTTCAAGAACTGACTTAAATGGAAAAATTACCTTTATAAATGACCAGTTTTGTATTATTTCAGGATATACAAAAGAGGAACTAATAGGAAAAGACCATAATATAGTTAGACATAAAGATATGAAACCTGAAGTATTTAGAGACTTGTGGGATACAATTAAAAAAGATCAAATGTGGAAAGGGATAATTAAAAACCGTGCAAAAAAAGGCAACTCTTACTGGGTAGATACAACAGTCGTTCCAATTAAAGATAAGAATAATGAAATTATAGAGTACATGTCAATTAGAAATGATTTAACAGAACTCTTTGAGTTACATGATGAAATAGAAAATACTCAAAAAGAAATTATTTACAGAATGGGTGAAATAGGAGAAACAAGAAGTAATGAAACAGGCAATCATGTAAAAAGAGTTGCTTTGTATTCAAAATTATTGGCTGAACTATATGGACTTGATGATGAAACTACAGATTTATTATTCACAGCGTCACCAATGCATGATATAGGTAAGGTTGGAATACCAGATGCAATTTTAAAAAAACCAACAAAACTAACAGATAATGAATTTGAGTTTATGAAAACACATGCCGAAATAGGATATAACATTTTAAAAGGTTCAGAACGAAAGGTTTTAAAAGCTGCGGCAATTGTATCTTATGAACATCATGAAAAATGGGATGGAGAAGGATATCCTAGAGGATTAAAAGGTGAAGAAATTCATATTTTTGGAAGAATTACTGCAGTTGCAGATGTCTTTGATGCACTAGCAAGTCATAGATGTTATAAAAAAGCATGGACAAGTAAAAAAATATTTGAATATTTTGAAGAAGAAAAAGGAAAAAGTTTTGATCCTAAATTAATTGATCTTTTCTTTGAAAATAAAGAAGAATTCTTTAAAATAAAAGATGACTATTTAGATTAAGAACTTTTTATTGTAATTTCAACTATAAAATCCTCTTTTACATTAAAATCAAAATAATCAAGACTAACAAATGCCTCTATTTTAGATAATTCTTTAAAATTCATACTTTTTGAAGATTTAGGTTTAATTAAAATTTTATTATCAATTATTTCTTTTTCAATATAGAAGAAATTATTATTAAGGTGTATAAAATCAAATAAGCTTTCTAGACTATCTACTCTTTCAAATCTATATTTATTTGGACACTCAAAAATATAATCAGCATTTACATACTTTAAAACTTCTTTAAAATTGATTGGTTTCAAAAGACGCACAAACCTAAAGTTATGTAAACAATCTTCACAATTAACTGGACAATCTAAGGTATCACTTAATAAAATAACTTTTTGCTCTACTTTCTTTTCTAAAATATATTCAATAAAAGGGTTTGCTGCTTTACAGTTATGGTCAATAATTATACTTTCATATACATTCGCATCAAAGAAAGATGTAGCTTCATCATAAGTATAAGCTACATCGCTACTAAGTGTAGTATGCTCTTTAAATAATATAGTTAGCTTTTCTATACATGATTGAGATTCATCAATTATAAGCACTCTTTTTTTCATATCTCTCCTTTTTATTCATTTTAACAAAAATTTATAAAAAAGTAATACAAAAATATCAAATAATAAATAATAACTATTTATTGTTACTTATTTATATAGAAACGAGAATATTCTAATCAATAACACAGTTTGCATCTTTAAGAATATTTATATCATTTTCTATTGCATATTCTTTTCCCCAATCATGTAAATCTTCTAAAATCGGAATCAATTTTTCACCAGAATTAGTTAGTTTATATTCAACCTTAGGAGGGATTACAGGATATACTATCCTTTCAACAATACCTACATCTTCTAATTCTCGTAATTGTTGAGTCAACATCTTCTGGCTAATATTAGGAATTAGTCTTTTTAATTCACCATTTCTTTTTACATCTTTCTTTAATGCCCAAAGAACCATCCCTTTCCATTTTCCACCAATCATATCAGTTGCTAATTGAAAAAAGCAGTTGTATTGTTTGTTTTCCATATGAACTCTTTTATATATTTTTAAAATTTTATCAAATTTTATTTTATAGTTACCTAAAAGTAACTATATAACTTTAAAGTACATACTTGACAATTATTCACTATTAAGATAATATTTCACCAATTTAAAAAATATAAGGAAAAAATTATGTCACAATATATAGAATTAACAGCAGAAAATTTTGAATCAACAGTAAATAATGGAGTATCTTTAGTAGACTTTTGGGCACCTTGGTGTGGTCCTTGTAGAATGATTGCTCCCGTTATCGATGAGTTAGCATCTGAGTTTGATGGAAAAGCAAACATTTGTAAAGTAAATACAGACGAACAACAAGATTTAGCAGTAAAATATGGTGTTAGATCAGTTCCAACAATTTTATTCATGAAAGATGGAGAAGTAGTTGACCAAGTTATTGGTGCACAATCAAAACAAGCATTAGCTGATAAAATTAACGCACAATTATAATAACAATTAAAAGGTAGTAGAAACTTCTACTACCTACTCAACTTTCCCTCCTTTAATAATCTTTCTAGTTAAAAAAAGAATTTTTTAGATAAAATTACCAAAAATGTAAACATATATAGGATATTACATGAAACAATTTTTAGAAGAATCAAAAAAAATTAGTAGAGAAATTGCCACTCTTAGTGGAGAAGTAAAAAACAAAGTACTAAATGAAATGGCAGATGCATTAATAGAGCACTGTGATTTTATTGTAGGAAACAATGAAAAAGATATGAGTGCTGGAAGATTAGGTAATCTAGATGAAGCACTTCTTGATAGACTTTTATTAACAGGCGATAGAGTACAAGCTATGGCTGACGCAATAAGAGAAATAGCTACACTTAAAGAACCTGTAGGACGAACACTTGATGGTTGGGTTACAGAAAATGGATTAAATATTCAAAAAGTATCTATTCCAATTGGAGTAATTGGTATTATTTATGAAAGTAGACCAAATGTTACTTCTGATACAGCAGCACTTTGTTTCAAAAGTGGAAATGTATGTGTTTTAAAAGGTGGAAAAGAGGCTGAACACTCTAATAAAGCAATTGCAAATATATTAAGAAGTGTATTAGCTAAAAATAAACTTCCAGAACAAGCTATCTCTTTATTACCAGACTCAACAAGAGAAGGTGTTGCAAATTTAATCAAACAAGATAAATATGTAGATTTAATTGTTCCAAGAGGTGGAGCGGCATTAATTAAATATGTAAGTGAAAATGCAACTGTACCAGTAGTAAAACACGATAAAGGGCTTTGTCATGTTTTTATTGATAAAGATGCAAATCATGAAAAAGCTATACAAATTGCTATAAATGCAAAAGTATCAAGACCAGGTGTTTGTAATGCAATGGAGACACTACTAATTCATAAAGATGTTGCAGCATATATTTTGCCACCATTACATGAAGCCTATGAAAGATATGGTACAGAAGTAAAAGGTTGTGATGAATCACAAAAATATATTGATATTCAATGTGCAACACACGAAGATTATGATACTGAATATTTAGCAAATATCTTAAATGTAAAAGTTGTAGATAGTGTTGATGAAGCTATTTATCATATAGGTAAATATGGTTCAGGACATTCTGAAGCAATTATAAGTGAAAACTACTCTATTGTAAATAAATTTTTAGATGAAGTAGATGCTGCTTGTGTTTATGCAAATGCAAGTACTAGATTTACTGATGGCGGAGCATTTGGATTAGGAGCAGAAGTTGGTATTTCAACGAATAAACTTCATTCAAGAGGACCAATGGGTATTAATGATTTAACTACATTTAAATTCAAAGTATATGGGAATGGTCAAATAAGATAGGGATTTACTCCTATCTTATTCTTTTCCACCAAACATTCCACCCATATTTTTCATCATATCCTGCATCATTTTTCTTTGTTCAGGAGTCATATTTTTCATTTCTTCTTCTAATTGTTTTTTATTTTCGCTCATCATATCAACTCTTGTTTTAATTGGATAATTAGGAAGTTTAAATTTATCATCACTTATTGATATATTAAATTTAATTTTATTTGCAACTTGAGTCTGTTTAATTCCCATAATTGTAGTTTCTGTTTTTAATGGAACAGATTTATATATCCACATCTTTATACCACTTAATTCCCAAATCTCACAATCATATTCAAGAACTTTTCCCATTCCAATTCGTTTTCCACCAAGAGAAGATAAAGCTTTTTTACCTTTTAATGATAAGGCAGGATCATCTGAATCAAGTGGAATAGACTGCTTATAAATTATTTTATCTTCTAAGTCTACACTGTAAACTACATTGCCCTCAAGTTTAGTGATATCCTCAGTAACTTGTTTTTGCCCCATAATATTTTGTGAAAAATTCTCATGAGCTATTTCGATATTTCCATAATCTTTAAATAAAAGAGAACTAGTACCACTTATCTTTGTTGGTACTCCCATTACATTTCCCGTACCTAAAATTTGATATTCTATTTGTGCAGATTTTATTTCATATCTTTTCATATCTGCAAAAAGTGAAACTACACCAAATAGTAACACTAAAAATAAACTAAACTTCTTCATAAACTCTCCTTACTTTTAATATGTTTATTATATTGTTAAGTAATTAAAAAAGTTATGAAGTGAATAGATAATTGTTTATCTTGAAGAAAGAGCTAGTTTTAATCCTAAACTTACAAGAACAAAAGAAGTTAAAATATTCATATATTTTACAATATTAGGCTTTTCAAGTAACTTTGAACTTAACATATTTCCAGCAACTCCAATAGAAGAGAAAACCACTATTGTCATAAGCATAAATACAAAACCTAAAGTAATCATTTGTAGAGGAACGTTACCATTCACAGGAGTTACAAACTGGGGAAGAAAAGCCAAAAAGAAAATAGAAACTTTTGGATTTAAAATATTCATAATAAATCCTTTTACATAAAGTTTTTTAAGTTCACTACTTGAATTTTGTACTGTTAAATCTAAAGGTTCATTTCTGTACTTAAAAGCCTGATAAGCTATATAGATTAAATATGCCGCACCAATATATTTTACAATATTAAATGCAATCTCAGAAGTTTGAAATATTACAGAAATACCAAATGCTGCTGCACTTGTATGGATAATAAGTCCAGATGTTAGTCCTAAAGTTGTAATAATTGCTGCTTTTTTACTCTTTGTCATACCTTGTGTTAAAACATAAATATTATCTGGCCCAGGAGCTAAACATAACAAAAAAGATGCTGCAATAAACATATATAAACTTGATAATTCAATCATTATAATTCCTTTTAAAGTAGAAAATTATATCTAAATTGCGATAAAAGCATAAAAATATTTTGTATACCACCAAATGAACACCAAAAATATATAGACTAAAAAAAACAAAAGGAATAAAAATGAATTATTCAAAAAAAAGATACCTTACTTATGCACTAATTACTATTTTTACAATAGTTACTCCATTCATCACAATAAATGATAATCACATGCTTCTTTTATCATTTGATAAATTACAGTTTCATTTACTAGGCGTAGTTTTTAATATGAACGAATTATATGTAATGCCTTTCTTACTTATGTTCTTATTTATTGGAATTTTTGCCATGACTGCAATCTTTGGAAGAGTTTGGTGTGGATGGGCATGTCCTCAAACGATCTTTAGAGTAATCTATAGAGATTTAATAGAAAGTACTATTTTAGACCTTAGAAGAATTAAAAATAAACAAAAAGATATTGATTACAACAAAAGATCAAATCAATTTAAAAAATATATATCACTTATTCTTTGGGCAATTTTATGTGTAATAATTGCAAGTAACTTCATGTTATATTTTGTTGCACCAGAAGATTTTATAGTTTATATCCAAAGTCCTAAGGATCACTTCTTTTTATACATGTTTATCATATCAATTGCAGTTTTTTTATTCTATGATATTGTTTTTATGAAAGAAAACTTCTGTACATACGTTTGTCCTTATTCAAGAATTCAATCAGTTTTATATGATGATGATACAAAACAAGTTGTATATGATACAAATAGAGGAGGGACTATTTATGAGAATGGAGCTAAATCTATATTTGATGTTAAACAATGGGCTAATAACCAAGAATGTACTACCTGTGAAGCTTGTGTAAAAGTTTGTCCTACTCATATTGATATTAGAAAAGGTTTACAAGTAGAGTGTATTAACTGTTTAGAGTGTTCAGATGCATGTAGTACAGTTATGGGGAAACTAGGAAAACCTTCACTTATTTCTTGGGGAAGTACAAATAGGGTTCTAAAGAAAAATATCAAATCAATCTTTTCTAATAGAAATATTGTATATATAGTATCTTTAATTTTATGTATTGCCCTTGCTGGATTCTTTGGTTCTAAAAAAGAACATTTTTTACTAAATATAAATAAAACAACAAATCTATATAGAATACAAGAAGATGGTGCAGTTAGAAACAACTATATACTTACTATTCATAATACAAGTAAGAAAACATATACTTTTGATATCAAACTTGAAGACAATGAAAACTTTGTAATAAAAAGATTTAAAGAAAAAAGAATAGAAGGTTCAAAAAGAGTTAAAACTGTACTACTTATTGAAACTAAGAAGAAGCTATTTATATCTGATACAAAAGATAGTGCTTTAAAATTAAAAATTATTGCTTATGCAAAAGAAGATGAAAATATATCCCTTACAAAAGAACTATCTTTTGTATATCCTCGAAATGATTTACTTAAATAGATTTTTCAAAAGAGAGAGTAAAAACTGCTCCCTCTTTTTGATTCTCAACAGCAAGCTTACCTTCAAAGCTCTCTTCAACAATTAATTTAACTAAATAAAGCCCAATTCCTGTACCATCATGTTTTGTTGAAAAATAAGGTTCAAAAATCTTTTGTAGATTTTTCTTTTTTATACCACCTGCATTATCTTTTATTGTAATCATTACCTCAGCGTTATTAGAGCTTACATCTATTTTAATATAAGGTTCTTCTGTATCTTTTAAAGCATCATTTGCATTTGAAAGAAGAGCAAGTATTACCTGAGAAAGTTCATTTTTGATACCAAATATTTTTACATTTTCATTTATATGAAAATTTAATTCAATCTCTATATTTCTTTTCTTTAAATCCGCACTTAATATCGTCAAAGAATTTTTAATAGCTTCTTTTACTTCAAAATCTTCTTTTTCTTTTGTTGGCGCATAGAACTCTTTAAAGTCCTCAATTGTTTTTGACAAAAAATCTAATTGTTCATTTGCTTGGTTTACTTTCTTTTCAAAATATACTTCATCAAGTTTTTTATTATGGAACCTTTTTCTCATATTAATCAGTATATATGAAATATTATTTAGTGGTTGTCTAAACTGATGGGTAATATTTGCTATCATTTCTCCACTCTTCGCTAATCGAGATTGATGCAAAAGCATATTTTCATAACTCTTTGACTGGACTTGGACTGTACTATATTTATAGGCAACTGATAAAGTGAAAAGCATAGCTTCTATTGCAAAAGCAACTAAAACTATATCCATATATCCTCTTTGTGCATAATAGTCTTTAAAATCAAAGACAAAGAGTAGAAAACAAAAAATTGACCAACCTACTACATAGATAAGAGTTGGTTTAAAACCTTGTTTAAAATTAAATATTACAGATATAAATAATATCGCATATATAATTGTATAAGGTAAATATTCAAAAAGTAAATAGTGATAAAATGCTGTTAAAATAACTACATTTAAGAGAAAAGTATTAAAAAACAATTCTTTTATATTTGTGATTTTTGGGAAAAACTTTCCTTCATAAAATCCAATTGCAAAAACTGCCGCACTTAAAGTAGCAAGTACTAACGAGAGTTCTTGTAAGATATCAGGTATCATAAAAAGTTTACTATATGAAAATATATATGATAAAGAAAATATCTGCATAAACCCATAACTAATATATATCATTTCTTTTGAGTATACATACCTAATAAAAGTATAAATAATTGTCATTAGAACTATTCCAAAAGTTATCCCATAAAGAAGAATCATTGTTAAATCATAATTCAATTTTATATCCTGTACCTGATAGGTTTGATATTAAATCTTTAGGAAGTTTTGATTTTAAGTTTTTAATTACAGTTTTTAAAGCATCTTTACTCATCACACTATCAAACCAAACTACATTTTCTATTTCCTCATATGTAACATATCTATTTTTATTTTTAATTAGTAACTCTAAAAGAAGAAGTTCTTTCGTTCTTAATTTAACTATTTCATTGTCAGTTAAAAGAGTTTTATTATACATATCAAATAGTATATTCTCATCGAGTTTTACAATATTTGAGCTATCATTTTCTATACTATTTATACACTGAAATAGTGCTTCTTCAAGTTCTTTTTCTTTTATAGGTTTAATCAAATATTTTACTAACTGTAACTCTATAGCTTTAAATAAATAGTCTTTATCTGAAAAAGCCGTAATAACTATAACTTGTACCTTCTTATCTTTTTGTCTAATTCTTTTTACAAATTCTAAACCATTTAGTTTAGGCATTTGTATATCTGTAATTATAATATCAGGACTTATGGATTCATATAACTTTAAAGCTGTTATTGCATTATTAGCTTCATATATTTTTTCAAAATAGTTTTCTAGATACTCAATACCATTTTCTCTAGTAATATCATCATCTTCTACATACAAGATTTTTATATTTTTATTTATTTCTTTTAGCATAAGGTATTATATCTTAATTTCTTTATGTTAAAATCGCCAGCAATAAAAGGATTTTTATGAGAGAATATAAACCTATTAAGAAGAATATTATTGCAACTACTGTTATAAAGACACCTTTAGGAGATATGTTCTGCGCAGCTACAAATAAAGGAATCTGTTTACTTAGTTTTTTCGGACAAAAAAATCTTGAAGATCAAATACAAAGAGTTCAAAAATTCTTTGAAGCAGAAGCTATTCCTGCTCACAATAAATACTTTGAATGTTTACAAAAAGAGCTTAATGAATACTTTGAAGGTAAAAGAGGTGACTTTACAGTCCCTTTACAACTTGTAGGGACACCATTTCAACAAAGTGTTTGGAAAATTCTAATGTCTATTCCTTATGCAGAGACTATATCTTATAAAGAAGAAGCCATTCTACTAAAAAATCCAAAAGCTCAAAGAGCAGTAGGCAGTGCAAATGGTAAAAATATGATTAGTATTCTAATCCCTTGCCATAGAGTAATTCAAACAAGTGGAAAACTTGGTGGTTATGCAGGAGGGTTAGATAAAAAAGAAGCTCTTTTAACACTAGAAAATAACCATAGTTGTGATATAATTCGCAAAAATCATAGTCATGAGCACTAAAACAAAGATTAAGTAAGGGATAAAATGGTAAATAAATCAATCTTTAGAGAGTATGATATTAGAGGTATCGTAGGAGATGAATTAAATAGTGAATCGGTGAAACTTATTGGATACTTTTTAGGTCAAAAAGTTTATGAAAAGTTTAAAGAAGAATCTTATGTAGCTATAGGATACGATGCAAGAACCCACTCACCTGAACTTTTCTCTTATTTAGCAAGTGGATTTAATAAAGCAGGGTGTTCTGTATTAAATATGGATATGGTTGCAACAGGTGTTAACTATTTTGCAAACTACCAAACTTTTGAAGTAAATGGAAAAACTATCCAGCCAAATGCCTCTGTTATGATTACAGGAAGTCATAATCCAAGTCAATACAATGGCTTTAAAATAACTCTTGATAAAAAACCATTCTTTGGTGATCAGATATATGCTTTAGGTGATGAAATTATTGCAAGTAA
>Ga0193963_1001435_pt1 | contig 11833 bp, 14 predicted proteins | sample FB_6_MG_FD_140359 | JGI IMG/M metagenome (GOLD analysis project Ga0193963, IMG submission 140359) | Microbial mat bacterial communities from the Broadkill River, Lewes, Delaware, United States - FB_6_MG | ecosystem: Environmental > Aquatic > Freshwater > River > Microbial mats | place: USA...
AAATTACAAAACGCAGGACAATTACCAAAACAAGAATTAAAACATATTTTAGATGAAATATAAAGTAATTCCAACTCCTGAATTTATAAAGAATCTTAAAACTTTAAATAAAAAATATAAAAGTATCAAAAAAGACATTTTAGAGTTAGCAAATGAACTCGAAAATAATCCAACACTTGGTACAAGTTTAGGAAATAATACCTTTAAAATTAGACTTAAAAATACTGATTTAAATAAAGGTAAAAGTGCAGGATATAGAGTAATTACATATTGTATCAATGAACTAAAAGAAATAAGTTTGGTTACAATTTATTCAAAATCTGACAAAGAAAATATTTTGGATTTAGAACTAATTGAACTTATAAAACAAATTCAGCATAACCAAACACCGAAAGAGAACAAGTGACCCTGCGATTTTTAAACATTTATTTAGTTATCATTTAGTGGTTATAAAAAGAAAAAAGTAAACCATTTTAAAGTGTAAGCTTTCAAAACTTTTTAAAAAAGTTTAATCAAAATTTCCAAAATTAAGAAAGATTCACTTAAATTTTGATAAAATAATATAAATAAATTATTGGAGTTCATTATGCAAACAATGAAAGTACAAATTCAAGATAACTATGTACAAAACTTTATGAGTTATGTTAATCATCATAGTGAAGATATAATTATCTCAAAAGATAAGAACTTAGAGTTAGATCCATATTTCTATGAAAGACAAGAAAAATTACATCAAATTAGAGATGATGTACAAAATGGAAATATGAGATTATTATCTAAAGAAGAATCAGATAATGAAATTGAACTATTTTTTAAAGAATTAGAAAAATAATTTATGATAATTCAACGAACAGAAGAATATCAAAAAGAATTATTAATAATTTTAAAACATATTGCAAATGATAAAATAACAGCAAGTAGAAAGTTCAAAAAAGATTTAAATGAACAAATAGCTAATATTCCAAATTTCCCATTTAAATATAGAAAATCAATATATTTTAATAATGAGAATGTAAGAGATATGATATGTAAGAAATATACTATAAATTATGAAATTGATTTAAATAAAAATACAATATTTATACTTAGTATATTTAATAAAAATAAACCATCATAGTAATCGCACATACAACAAAACACAGGAAAAAACAAGTAACCCATCGATTTTTAAAGGCTCGAAGAGCTATCATTTAGTGGTTATAAAAAAGACTAAACGAACTGATTGAGGGTTACTTGTTTTCAGTTCAGTCGTTAGCAACATACAAAAGGATATAAATGTATTTTAATGAAGCTAGATATAGTGGACTACCAACAAAATTTGAAAAATTCCGTCAAAAAATAGAATTAACAGATAATCAAAGAGACAAGATTAAAACTTCTCATAAACACCTTCGAGAGAATATCTTACAACCTTTAAACTATGTATCTAATACATTTTTGACAGGTTCATACAAAAAGAAAACATTAATAAATCCTGCGAATGATATAGATGTTTTTGTTGTATTGAAAGGTTATACTCAATCTGATGTCAAACCAAATACTATTTTAGATAAATTAAAAAAAGATTTAGATATTGTATACCTAAAAACTCCAGTAAAACAAGACAAACCCTGTATTGTTCTTGAATTTCAACATGTAACTTTTGAGCTTACTCCTGCGATTGAAATTGAAAATTATTGGGGAGGAAATAGTGAATTTTATATTCCTGAAATGTCTAAAAATAATACTTGGCAGAAAGTTGAAAATCCTAGAATCTTAGAAAATTCATTGAGTCAAAAAAATCAAAGTTTAAATCAAAGACTTAATCCATTGATTAAAATGATGAAAAAATGCAAAGTCAATAATAATATAAAAACACCTTCATTTGAAATGGAAAAAATGGCTATAAATTCATTATATAATATTAGAGATTTTAGGGATGGTGTTCAACAATTACTAAGAATATATAAGTGGACAAATAAAACTTATAGTCACTATAATATTGAAAATATGTCAGATAACGAATTTGCAACTTTTTGTCGAGATATATTATTTGGATATGATTTCCCTAAGGATTAAAATATGGAAGAAATAAATATAATAGAAAGTAAAACATTTAAAAGACTACAAGAGTATAAGGTAGATTTTGCTTACTCTAAAAATCAATATTATTCAGCAATAAATAGATTAAATCAAGAAGAACAATGTTATATAAAAATTAAAAAACATATTGATATAACTATCTTAATTTTTACATTATTATCTTTTTCAAGTGCTATTTATTCAAGGGTAAATCTAATAATTTTAGGTATTTTCGCATTTATTGCCTTTGGTTTATCTGTATATCAATTTATAAATAGTAAAGATTTTTCAAGAAATAAAGATTATAAAAAAGCAGCTGATAAATATTTAACTCTTCATAAAGATTGTAAAAATATCATAACTAAAGCTGAAGATAATTTAATTTCTATCCAAAATTTAAGTATAGAAATAGATAATCTTCAATTAAGACAAAATGAGCTTATGGAAAATTCTCCAAAAACAGAATATAGTGATTATTTAGAAGCTAAAAAACAAATTGAAGAAGGAAGTTTTGAATATACGACAGATGAGATAGAAAGAACATAAAAAATATAATAGCTAACAAAACACTGAGTCTGTGAAAATAGCTCCAAATAAGCTATATTTACACTCTTTTTTTATTTTACAAGTATGGGTTCTGCAAGCTTCACGGGTTAAATCTTTGTTTTTTATGGTAAATTTGATATGATATTTTTATGGGGTTTGAGATTGGGTTCTTTCACAGATTCATAGAAAAGAATAAGTTACCCTAGCTGATTTTAAAGGCTCGAAGAGCTATCATCTGATGGTAACTTGTTTTTCAGTTCGGTCGTTATACTAAAAATTCACTTGACATATCGCTTCAATTAAAATTAAAAACTATGTTTATTTAGTTCCATATGTTGAAAATGATACTTCAATATTTTTAAAAACAATTATTCCATCAAGCAAGATGAATAAAAAATACAATAAAGGACTTTAAAATGACTAATTTAGATGAATATGAACAAAACATATTACAAAGTGTTGAATCAGGAGAATGGGACAGTAAAAATAATACTGATAATAGATTACTAGAATTACAATCTTATATTAAACACCAAAAGAAAAAAGCAATTTCAATAAGAGTAAATGAAAATGATATTTATGAACTTAAAAAGAAAGCTTTGGAAAATTCAATTCCATATCAAAATTTAATTCAAATATTAATACATCAATTTGCAACAAATAAAATACGATTGAATATGTAAGAAAAGATAACAAAAGACAGAGTCTGTGAAAATAGCCCTAAATAAGCTATATTTACACTCTTTTTTATAACTAATTTTCCAAATATTTCATATTTTTATGATAAATTTGAAAATAAAAAATATTCACTTCTTATTTTACAAGTAGGAGTGATATATCTGATACAAATACATACTAAAAATCTCTTTTTTCAACAAATATAATACTATCTATTTACATAAGTAATACTACTTGCTATAATTATCTTAAATCAATTGAGAAAGGATTTAAAAATGTTGATAATGAAATTTCAAATCAATTCATTTAATTTGGAAGTGAAAAAATCTCTTACAAAATTAGTATCTTCTGCAATTTATTCAAATTTGGATAAAAAAAGACATGAAGGTATAAATTATAAAGGTAAATTATTTAAAGAGTGTGGATTTAGTGCGTATCATAATATGAGTTCTAAAGAAATTATAATTAAATTTCATTCTTTACATGATGTAGATATTACTGCTTTAATAAAAGCATGTTTGGGAAAAACATTTAAAATTGGTGATATCTTTTATTCTGATACATCTGTTGAAGTGATTGAAGATACAATTGATTATGAAAATGAAGTAATTGTGGGTGAGTGTACTAGTTTAGTATATAAAACAATAGACACAAAAAGAAAATTTATATTTAGTGATAATCCTGATTTTTTCGAAATAATTAAACGCAATATATTACAAAAATATGTAGCTATTAATGGAAATGAATACAAGGGTCAATTGTCTATTAAAGTTTTAAAAACAATTTCAGATAAGAAATGTCTTTATTATGGAAAGTATCCTTACTTTGGTAAAAAAGAGATTTATATGATGAAAGCAGAAAAAGAGATGTTAGATTTGATTGTTAAGAGTGGTTTTGGTAGTGGTAATATGAAAGGTTTCGGTTTGTTATCTTTAGTAGATGTGAGATAATAAGATGGATCTTATACAAGAACTTTACAATGTCGGTACTGTTTATAAGGATGATGTTTTCTATGAAGGAAATGGACTAAGTAAATTCTTTGAAATAAATGATGACAATCAAAGAGAAGTAAAAGTAGATTTAGAAATAAATGTTTGGACTACAGAACTAGATACAGAAGAGATTGATTTAGATAGTCAAACAAGATTAGACAATATGGATGAATTATTTGTAGTATTAAAATCTTCTAGTGGTGGTAATTTATTTCCAGTCATGGATTTGGCTTCCTTCTCTGATAAAAAATCTACGATGAAAAAATTTATTACAGGAACACAAAAAGCTATTAAAAATATGAAGTTGAGTTGTAATAACAATACAGTTAATGAAGATATTAAAAATATCTTTTCTTTGTTAGATAAAGTTGATTTTGAAAAACTAGAAACTATATTGACTGAAAATCAAATGGCTATGACACCAACTAAAAAAAACAAGGGATATTTTACTTTTACATATAAAGGCAAGTTTATTACTTCTTATTTAAAAGATATATATTTAGATTATATTAATAGTGCTTTTTTAGAGAGTTTATCAAATAAAAGTGGAATTGTAGCAAATTGTTTTTTAACAAATGAAAGAATGATAACATCTGCAATTAATACTCCATTTTCATCTGTAAATGAACTAGCAGGAAACAAGCAAGAATTAGAAAAAATAAATAATATTTCATTTGCTCCAAAAGTAGCAGGATTAATTGATTTTGGTTATAAAAATCTCATGGAAAAAAATAGTTTTTATTGGGGTGGGATTCAAGTTGCAATGATACCTGTTTTATTAAATGGAAATAGTACAACAAGATATGAGATAACAAAAGCACTAGAGAATACAATAAATAAAAATAAATTAGATACGGTTTCTCATATAGAAAGCTCATTAAATACTTATATTGAGTCATTTAACGAAATTTGTATTACCAATAATTTTTTTGTATTAAATAGTTTTTTATTTTATGAAAAAAGTAATGCTAAAAATGATTTACTATTACAAGTAGATGATGTTTTACCTAGTTATATTTCAAAAATTACAGAATTATTATCAAGACCAGATATTAACTTGAAAGTTGCACCTAGCAAGGGTGATAAGGGTAAATTTTATTTAACAAATTTATTCAAATCAAATACAGATGCTTTTAGTTTACTTTTATCTAGTAAAACTTTTAGTAAAAAAGAGTTTATGTGTATTGTAAACAATTTAATTATGAATGGTGGAGTAGGAGATGGTGAGAAAACACAATGGGAAAATTATTTTAATGTTATGTATACCAATGCTACAGGTAGACAAATTGAACATATATACAGGGTGTCAACTTTTTTCAATGAATTAGAAAAAATAGATTTTACAATATTTAAGGAGTATATAGTGGAAGAAAAGAAAGAGAAAGAAATCAAAGTTACTAAAGATGAGTTTATTGAAGAGATAACAATACATGAAAATAATATTGTATTTATTGGAGATAATGATATATTAAAAAGTGCATTTTATCTTGGATTTTTATCTTCTATGATGATAAATTTACAAAAAGCGAGTACAAATAACAACTCTACTTTAGCTTCTTATTTATCATTTAGACAGATTAGAAGTTATAAAGATATTTTATCTTTATCGGCAACGATAACAAACATTATACAAAAAATCAATGGATATAGTTATGTAGGTAAAAAAGCTGATGCAATACAAACTATTGTATTAGGATTACTTTCAAAGATAGAAAAAAGAAGAGTAAATGGTGATGAAGTAAATATTTGTTTTGCTATTGGTGGGGAAACATTTAAATCATTTAAAAAACATAAGATAGAAGGATAAAACGATGGATACAATTAAAAATAAAAGAGAGATATTATTTCTATGGGATGGACAAAATTTCAATCCAAATGGGGATATGCTAAAAAACAATCAGCCAAGATTTGATGATATTACCAATAAAGCGGAAGCTTCTGATGTAAGAATCAAAAGAACAATCAGAGATTTTGCACTATTTAAAGATGAAAAGATATTTGTAAAAGAATATATCACCAAAGATGGATTTGTGGCAGATTGTAAAACAGCAGCAGAAATAGAGGGGATAGACAATACAAAGAGTGAAAAAGATGTCATGATTCAAGCACAAAACTATTTTGATATAAGAGCTTTTGGAACAGTTATGCCTTTAAAGGTAAATACAAAAAATAAAGATATAGCGAGTATTCATTTAACAGGTGCAGTACAATTTGGAGTAAGTCGGACTATTCATGAAGCAGAGATAGACCACTTAAAAGGGACAGGTGCATTTAGTTCAGGAGATAAAAAAGCACAAGCAACATTTAGAGAAGAGTCGTTTTTAAAGTATGGTATGTTTGCAACCTATGGGATAGTGAGTCCTGCCAATGCACTAAAATCAGGATTGACAGAAAAAGACTATGACAATATGCTTACATATTTGTGGAATGGAACAAAAAACTTAATCACAAGAACCAAAATGGGTCAAAATCCAAGACTACTTATTGATATAAAATATAAAGAAAATACGGATACATTTATCGGTAATTTACATAACTTAGTGACTACAAATTCTGATGTTGAAGAGATTGAATATAGAGATGCGAGTGATTATACTGTAGAGTTTGATAGACTTGTAAAAAAGATAGAGTTATTTAAAGATGAAATAGAAGAGGTTAGATATTTTATAGAAGCTGATTTTGAAGATTATAATAACATCCCAAGCGATTGGAAAAAAGATGCAACTCTTAAATAAAGATATAATAGCATTTAAACTATGGGGCGATTATGCACACTATTCTCACCCAGCTACAAATTATTCATCTTTAACTTATCCATGTCCCCCAAAAACTACTATAATTGGTTTTATTGGTGCGATGATAGGATTGGATGACTATCAAGAATTAGTGAGTATGAGATATTCATTGAGTATTGAAAAAACACTGATAAAAAAAGAATATCAATTTAATGGTATTCAAAAAGCTCTCAGTTCTTCTTTGAAATTGAAAAGTGGATATCAAGATTCTTCTGCGAAGAAACAGTTTAAAAGAGAGCTTATTATTGCTCCTGAATATACTGTTTATCTTGATTTAGCTAATATTTCTAAAGATATTGTAAGTAAAATAAAGACTTATTTACTTGGTCATAAAGCAGTTTATCCATTATATATGGGGATAAATCAATTTGGAGCTGATTTTGAAAATATTGAAATAACACAAGTAGAAAAAGTAAAAGAAAAAGAAACTTCGATTCAAACTTTAGTACCTCTTGATGATTTTATATTCAATCCAAAAGTAGTGAGTAAAATAACAAACTGTAGATTTGCTACAAATATAAATGTAAAAAATAGAACATTTAGTGAATTTAAAGATTTTATCGTAGAAATATCAGGTAAAAAAGAGATTTATGTAAACAACAATGGAAATATATATAAAATAAACAATCAAGTAGTATGTTTTGTTTAATGAAATATTTTCACATCCAGATACTTTATATTCAACACATATAGATAATATGATAGCCGAACAAGATTCTACTCTTGTTCAAGCTATCAAAAAATATCATGATATTGGGAAACTAACAGATAATTTTCAAAAGTATATCAGAGGTGAGAACATAAAAGATAAGAATCATTCAGAGATAAGTGCTTATATATTTTTGAAAGTTAATAGTGATATTTTTACAAAAAAAGAACTTTTATTTGCTTATGTTTCGATTATTAGACATCATGGTTATATATTGGATATGGATGTATACATAGATAATATCAAGGATTATATAGAAGACAAAGATAAACTCACTCAAATCATCAATAATAGTGCAAAGATTTTAATGTATCAAAATATAGATACATTTAATACAGAATTAGAAATGATTATAAAAAAGATATCCAATGAATTTAAAGTAAAAATGTTTGAGAAAAAAAGCCCTTTTAGTATAGTTGATTATGTACAATTTAGAGGATTATTTTCAAATTTGGTTTATAGTGATAAGCACGAAGCGATATTTAAAACAAAAAATTTATCAAAATTAATGATTTGTAATCTTGATAAATATTATTTAGAGTATACCAATAAATTTGATAAAGAAAAAAACATCAATAATCAAAGGGAAATGTATAGCGATAGGGTAACAGAAAACTATAAACAAAATCAAGATAAATCTATATTTAAAATGGTTGGTGGTACAGGTATAGGTAAAACACTCACAAGCTTACGAGTAGCTATAGAGATGAAACCAAAAAAAATCATTTATGTGTTGCCTTTTACAAATATTATTGAACAAACATATTCATTATTTCATACTATTTACAAAGAAAGTGAAATACAAATTATTCAAAATCACTATATGAATAATCCATATATTATAGACAACGATGAAAATGAGAATATTGACAAGGATAAAAAGAATAGTAGTAGCAATAAATTTACAACTGTTAATTTTGGAGGAGATATCAATATAACTACAACTTACCAACTTTTTTATGGATTATTTGGAAATAACAATAGTGACTTTGTAAAGTTTGAACAATTTAAAGATGCCGTTATCGTTATCGATGAGATACAGTCTATCGATGAAAATTTAAAAAATCCTTTCCTTGAAATATGTGAAAAATTATCACAAGAATACAATACAAAATTTATTTTTATGTCAGCAACTATGCCTATCATAAATATTAATCATTGTGATATAAGCGATTATGAGCATTTTAGATTATTTAATAGGTATAAGCTAGAGTTTAAATTGGACATTAAAGAAGAGATGGATTATATTGATAAATGTATTGAGTTGTCACAGTCCAATTCTAGTGTATTATGTGTAGTAAATCAGATTACAACAGCTAAAAACTTATATTTAAAATTAGAAAACAAAGTAGAGGGATTATTTATATTACATGGAGAGCTGACTGTATATGATAAACAATCAATAATAGATAAAATTAGAAAAAAAATATTAATGCATGAAAAAGTCATTTTAATGAGTACTCAAAGTATTGAAGCTGGAGTTGATTTAGATTTTGAAGTAGGGATTAGAGAGTTTGCACCTTTTAGTTCGATAGTACAAACAGCGGGTAGGGTAAATAGAAATAATAAATCTAGTCAATCATCATTATATATCTTTGGAGAAATATCAAAATACTCACAATTGATTTATGGTGCTTTGTTATTGAAAACTAAACAGGTGTTAAAAACAATGAAACAAGATTTTATTAATGAAAATAAAATATCTGAATTTAATGAAAGATATTTCGAAATATTAGATACAACAAATAGTGGCATAAATTTTAAATTATATTATAAAAGATTAGAATTTGAAAAGATATCAAAAATAATGGATAAATATTTTAGCAATAATTACAAAATTATGATATATGTTGAGCCAAGCGAAGATTATTTTATCAATTTTAAAGAACAGTATAATGACATATTAAATGAAGATATAAACCATTTTGATAAAAAAGACAGAATCAGTAATTTAATGTTTCAAATCATTAAATATTCTGTATCAATAACAACAAAAACAATAGAAAGCGTAGAGATTAATAATCTACTATATGATGATAGTATCAAATATGTAAAGTTTAATGGTATCAATCAATACAAGTCAGAATTTGGCTTCAATTATAAACAGGAGGTCTTTTTATGACCAATAAATTTTTATTTCTTTTTTCAGACAGTACAATAATAAGAAAAGATAACAATCTCTATATCCAAACTGGAGAAGAGCAGAAGCGACCTTTTCCTATTAAGGTTATCGAAGCTATTTATTGTATAGGCAAAATACAAATAGATTCGTACACTCTTTCCTTTTTGATGGCTCAAAATATTGCCATACATTTTTTTGGATATAGGCATAGTTATGCGGGTACTTGTTTTCCTGAGAGTCCTCAACAAATCAATAAAAGTGGTTTTGTATTACTTCAGCAAGTTAGAGCATTTGATGATGAAAAACATAGATTATACATTGCTAAAAAGATTACAGAGGGTCATTTAAGTAATATGTACAATAATATTAAAACAGTTATGGATAAAAATACTCTTACTGAAACGATGAATGCCCTAGAAAAAGCAACATCAATAAAAGAGACTATGGGTATCGAAGGTAATTTTAAAAAACTCTATTATGCACATTGGAATTTAATCATTAAAAATCAAAGAAGTTTTAAATTTACAATAAGAACAAAAAGACCACCTGCGGACAAGATTAATGCTTTAATTTCATTTGTAAATACTTTTATCTATAGCTTTGTTCTAAATGAAATTTACAAAACAGAACTTGACCCAAGAATAGGGTTCTTACACGAACCAAACTATAAGCATTTATCGCTTCATTTAGATATAGCAGAAATATTCAAACCAATCATTGGAGATAGGCTTATTTTTTCTCTTTTAAATAAAGAGGAAATAACAGCAAAAAGCTTTACAACAAACAATAAACAAATAAGATTAACAATAGAAGCGAAACAAAAAATCATATCTTCATTACTCAATAAAATGGAAGATATCACAACAATTAATACGCAAAAAATGAACTATTATAAAATTATAAGAAGAGAAGTGAATCAAATTAAAAAAACTGTTGTCGAATATTCAGACTATACACCCTTTATTAAGGAATAATATGGGATTGGATACTGATGAACTTGAACTATTAGATGGTACAATTGTCAATTATTATTTTACTTGTAAAAGAGAAGCATGGTTATATTCACATAAAATACATGCTGATAATTGGGATGAAAATATCATCAAAGGAAGATCACTAAGTGATACTCATACAAAAAAGTATAATGATATATTTTCAAGATTACAATTTGATAAAATAACAAAAGTAAATGGACATTTTGAAATAACTGAATTTAAAAAAAGTTTAAAAAATCCTGAAGCTGCTAAAAAGCAATTGTTATTCTATATATACCTACTAAAACAATCAATACCTAAAATCAAAACCATAAAAGGCTGGATACAATCAGGAAAGAAACGAATCCTCGTTGAAGTTAATGATAATGTGTTAAATGATTTAGAGCAAGAATTAAGAGAAATAGTGTTTTTTATAACATCAAAGAAACCACCAAAGCCAAATTATATCAAGATATGTGATGCTTGTGCATATAGAGATTATTGTTATTAAAAAGGAAATTTATGTTTGTGATTTTATTTTATGATATACCCAAGAAAAAGAAGAAAAATAATTATTTAAGAATTAAGAAAATAGCAGAGCAATATTTACAAAGAATTCAATATTCAACTTTTGAAGGTACTTTAACAGAAGCGACATTATTTGAAATGAATACAAAATTATCTGAAGTTGTCGAGGAGGATATTGATTCGGTTATCATATATAGTTTTTTATCTATGTATCATTCAAAGAAATTAATACTAGGAATTGACAAGAAAGACAGTATATTTATTTGAATGTATCTACTATAAGCAAATATTAAGAAAAGAAAAAGCAAGGTCAATCCGACCAAATTCCAACAACTAACCAAGTAAAAATTAAGAATAGGATTATTTATCTTATTCTTCCCAAATAATTTAGTCATTTTATACAAAAATAACATTTGAAATAACGATTA
>Ga0193963_1001436_pt1 | contig 11831 bp, 16 predicted proteins | sample FB_6_MG_FD_140359 | JGI IMG/M metagenome (GOLD analysis project Ga0193963, IMG submission 140359) | Microbial mat bacterial communities from the Broadkill River, Lewes, Delaware, United States - FB_6_MG | ecosystem: Environmental > Aquatic > Freshwater > River > Microbial mats | place: USA...
AAAAAAAGAGATGTTTAAACATTGTTACGATAGTTTTTCTTCTTGGCATGGTAAAGTATACTTTTACTTATGTATGGAAGCTCACAGTCTTTGGAAAGATGTTTTTGGTTATGAATATTTCTCTAACAATCAAATGGAAGATATGATGAAAATGTCATATTGGTCTAAAATCAATAATAAGACCTTAAAATAAGGGTTTATAACTACTCTCAAAATTTTAAACTACTAATAAAAAAATCATTATAAATCACTTTGAATCATTAAAATACAAAACAAAGTGTATAAAAAAGTGTTAATTTATATATCATGGTGTATAATTTAAATTATTAGACAAAAATATGGGGGGGGGTGTCAAATGGATATGTACAGAGGAATAACCGAAAAAGTACTAATTGACAATAGTAAAAATATATATGTAAGATTTAAACATTTAGGGAAAACATATCCAGTTAAGAATTTTACAAAACTTTTTAATTGTAAAACAAAAAAATCTGCATTTAATAAATTACAGGAAATAAAAACAATGCTAACAAATGGTATTGACCCATTTAATACTCAAGGTAAAACTTTAAATGATTATTTCAATAGAAAATTAGAAAGTAATAAGAAAAATGGAATTTGGAGAGATACAACAGTTAAACAATATTCTAATTTTTATGAGGGTTATATTAAAAAAGATATAGGTCATTTAAAATTAGATAAAATTAACTATGAACATTTAGAAAATATTTTAAAAGAATTAGATCATACAAAAGGAAGTTATAAGAACCTAATTTATAGGATACTATCCCCAATTTTTAAAGATTCAATTAAGAGGGGGGAAATAATAAATAACCCTTGCAAATTGCTTGATTATGTTGAAGTAGATAAAAAAGAAAAGATTGAACATAGAGTTGTTGATGACCATTTAGAAATTGCAAGAATTCTTTATAAATCATTTAAAGAACATAAAGCAAGATACACACACCAAAGAGGAGAAATAAATATATTTTTTCTTATGTTATTACTTACAGGACATAGACAAAATGAAGTTATACAATTAAAAAGAGAACATTGTTATTTAGAAGAAAAAAAGATAATAGCACCAAAAGAAATCACAAAAACTAAAATAGATTATCATTACCCAATACCAAAAGAATGTTTGGAATGGATTGAAAGTAAAAAAAAGGGAGAATTGTTATTTCCAAATATGAAATTAAAGAGTATATATTTTCAATTTCAAAATATATTGAAAAAAACTAATATAAAACTTTATGAGAATAAAAGTTTTTCTCCTCATGATATGAGGTCTTTATTATTAAATATAATGATACAGAAGTGTAAAATTGATAGTAGATTAGCAGATACATGTTTAGAACATAAACAAGCACAAGTTATAGAACATTATTTGAATTTTACCTTTAAAGATAAGAAGAAGTCATTTAAGAAGTATTGGAAAAAGATTAGAAATTAAATATTAAAGTTTATCCTTTACCAATAAATTATTGAAAAGAATATGATATAAATTTATTTCTTAAAAAATAAATCTATATCATTAAGAAATCCATTTAAACTTGGCATTTCATTTCTTACTGTTGTCAATAGATTTTCATAATTTATGTGTGTAACTGTTCTCTGTACTTGGTTAGCTGTTTTTAGATATCGATATCCCTTAATATTGTATATTTCATCCAATGTTTTTGCAGGATGTAAAATTGATTCTTCATATTCTGATAATGGAAACAAGTATCCTGTCTTAGATTGAATACTATCTAATGTAATATCTCCATCTATTTTTTCAAAATGTGTATATTCTCCAAGAAACCAAGTTTCTACTTCTCTTACAGCTATGTGAATATTATTTGGAATAGAGTTACTTATTAGTACATTATTAATACTAGTTTTTACTCGTTCTAAGTTTTCATAAGCAATTGGATATAAATCCCGTAATGCTATTATCATTTCATAACCACTAGTTAGTAAACCTGCATATCTTTCTTTGTAATCAGATACAACTCTTTCATCATTACATGATGTGTAGATTAGAATATAGTATTCTGTTGTTCTTGTAGGAGAAGCTGTTTGTATTATTTTTGGAGATCTAACACATTCATTTCCTCCTGAAAATCTTTTTATTGTAAATACAATAGAATTTTGTCTTGCAATTTCTAATAAAAGTTTTTCAACAAAAATTTCTTCTGTAGGACCTTCTACAAATATAGCCAGTTTTTTCATTAATTATTCTCTGTTAACGAATTTTGTTGAAAAATTTTCCCTGTAAAAAAATCAAAATTATTTAGCCCAGTAAATGCAAAATCTTCAAAAATTTGAGCTGAATTATGTATATTTTTACATTTTATTTCTGAACCCTCACTATATATTATATTCCAATATTTTAGAGGAACCGAATTCATTACATATTTATCATTAGTAGTTAAAAATAATTGTTGATCTGGATTTTTTTCAACAGTTTCAATTAATAAATTAATTAGCTTTGTAGAACGTTCAAAATCCAATCCTTCCCCTATATCATCGATAATTAGAGATGTCGGTGTAGGCAAGTATTTATTAAAAGTAATTTGTATAGTTATAGATAATGCTCTAAACATTCCCTGAGAAATATGCACCTGAGGAACAAATGCGTTTCCATTTTCTTGAACATATAGACACATTAAAGAAGCACTGTTATCAGCTTTGATATTTGGTAAGTTTCTTAATTCTATATCAGTTACATTATAACCTAGCGCGTTTATATCTGAAATAATAGAATTTTTAAATTTTTCTCCAATTTGCCTTGAACCTATGTCAAATTTAGCAACAACGTAACGATCATTTTTAATAAACTCCTTATTTGTACTGTCAAGTTTTATTTTTTTTGAACGTTGATTTTTATTACTTACTGATTTTTCATTTTCATAAAAAGCATTTGTATTTTGTCCTAAGGGAGCTCCAAAATTATAATAACTTAACTTTTCTGCCCATTCTGATAATTCGATAATAAACGGGTGATGTAATCTATCTTTTTTATTAAATACTATTAATACCCCGGCATCAACTTCAAAAGCTAAATCAACCCCCAGTTCTAATGATTTAATACTACCTTTTCCACTATTGTCTCTATTCATAAGTACTTCATCATCTCGAATTAGTTTTTCAAGTAAAACTCGATTATTTTGGTATATTATTTCATAAATATATATTTCACCCTTATCTGATTTAAAGTTAGCCTTCCAATGTAATTTAACATTTGTAAAAGTACTAATTGTATTATATGTTATTAGTTCAGATAAAGCAAAAATCATACGAACTATTCGACTTTTACCAGAGGCATTTTGTCCTACAATCAAGTTAACATTTCCAAATTCTAAATTATCATACTTCCAATAAGAATCCTCAGTAAAATCTTCTCTTTGGAATGAAAGTGATTGTAGTTTCATTTAATGTTTCCTTGTGTTATTTATTAATAAATGTATTATATGTAAAATGTAGTTAAGTAGCACTGATTTATAAAATATTCATAGAATAGATTAGTTCTTTTGTATAATAAAAGTTTGAAATTAGAGACTAACTTTTTCAATTTTAAGATTAGTTATGTTCTTTTATATGTAGATATATTTGTTTAATTAAAGTTTACTTTATTAAAATTAGTCCCTATTTTAAAAATAGTGTGGTCATTTTCTTAATTTGTTTAATAGGTTATGAAGATAAACTTTTAACCATATATTATTATCTTCTTTATATGTTTTTAATGTTCCAAAATTTCTTTGTTTGTCATTATTATCTTGACTTTGTTTAATTAAATATTGAAGCTCTCTTGATTCTAATGTTGTTAATTGAGGGAGATTAATTTTTCCCCATAACTTTAAAAGTCCTGACAATTCTTTATCACTTAAATTATCAATCTTTTCTTGTAATTCTTCTCTCAAGATAATCCTTTCTTTAAAATGTATTCATAATTTTAATATGTTTAAAATATTGAATAAAGTTTTCTTTTTCTTTGTATTTTTCAATTAAATAAAACAATATAAAGTCAATTATTTCTATATTCATAGAATCCATTTGATTTTCATATATAATATTGATTTTATCTAGTGTGTTTATTTCTTCAACATTTTCCCAAAGAGCTATATTTGTGTGAGTCAATAAGTAATAATTTAACTTACTTTTTAAGTCACTAATATCTTTTACTTGTTTATAGTTTAAATTAATCATATTGACCCCTTAAACAAGTTATTTAACTTGTTTTGGAGCTATTTCAGTTGATAAGTATGTGTTCATATCTACTTTAATACTTTTTATTTCAGAAAATTCTAATCGTTTACCGATTAATTTTTCAAAGTCTTTAACTTCTTGTAAAACTTTTATTGTTAATAATTTTAATTCAAATCCATCTTGTAATTCAAGATTAAAAGAAGTTGTAGGAATTTCAATTCCAGTTTCTTTAATTGCTTTTGTTCCAGTTGTTATTGTTCTAATTTCTCCAACCACTGCGTAAGAATATTTAAAACTTATATCATTGTCTTTTTCTAGAATTTGAACATTATCACAAGAATAACCTTTTTTTCCATAGTCAAAAGAGTAATCTTTTAAATTGTGAGATTCATTTATAATAATTGAATGATTAAACATTGATTCTTTTTCTTTTTGACTAAATACTTTCATTACTTTAACAGTGTGTTCTCTTGTCGCTAATTCATTGTTTTTATTAGTATAATCTTCTAAAACTTTTAATTGTGAACCTATCTCAACTTTTTTATTATCAACCATTTCAACTATTGGTTTAATACCTTTAACTATCATTTCTATTTGTTTTAACTCTTTTGTCATTTTATATTCCTTTTTTGTTTAAGTTTTTTTAACTTAATTACTAATATTATAAAAGATAATAAAAGGAATTTTTTTAATTGAAAAGAAAATTGAAAAGTTTATTTCAAAGTTTATTTTCCTAGGAAATAAGGGAGAAAGGAAAGAAAAGTTTTTAAATTTCTTTCTCTTAAATAGTGAATAATTCTTAAAATTATTGATTTTTTTTTGCTTTTTTTGATATTTTTTCATAATTCTTGTAATTGTTTTTTTAATTTTAGAATTAACTGTTCTAATTCTTCCAGCTGCTCTAATGTAATTTTGTTCTTTTTCATAATATTCATATTAACCCTTTGAATATATTATAAAAGATTTTATATCTTTATTTTAATATAATTGATTTTTAACATATCTTTCTATTAAATCTTTTGTATTTATTATTTCTTCTTTTAGTTTGTTATCATACATAAAAATATTATAATAGTAGTATCTAATTAAAGTGGATTCTATACCTGAATAGTTAGATATTCTGTAAAAGTTATAGTAACCACTATCACTCATAAAATATTGTAATTTAGACTATTTAGAAAGCCCATAATCACTTTTTTTTTATTAATCAAAATCAATCTCCTCCTCTAATTCATCAAGAGAATTTTCTTTAAGTTCTTCTAATTCTTGAATAACTTTTTCTTGTTCAATTTCTTTTTCTCTTGCTATTTTTTCTTTTTGTGTTTGTTCTTTTTTTTCTGAAACATATAATTTTTATTTTTTTTTATTGAAAGGTTTTTTTTCTTTTTTTCTTCTTTTTCTTTTAAAACTTTTTCTTTATACATTTCTGATGGAGATAAATCATTAATGGTATAACTTAAATCTACATAATCATAAATTAATAAAAATCGCTTTGGGTCATCAATTATTAAAAACTTATCTTTACTTGTAATCTTAGATTGGTCTAATTTAAATAAGTATGAAATTATCTTTTTTCCCTTTGTTGGAGAAGATAAATTTTCCTCATTTAAATGGGGTATTAATTTGACATATATTCTATTGTGTTTAAATCTTTCATAATATCTATACGCAAAAATTAAAGGTAAGTAATAAGTAGTTATTCCACTATTTTTTAATTGTTTTTGAGCTAAGTATAAGTAAAAGATAGAACTAAAATATAGAATCATAAAGAAACAATACACTAACCAACTCCAATAAAATGAATTAGGTACAAGAGGATTACTTACAACAAGTTCTAACTTTTGTACAGGATAAAAAGATAATTTCATATGTTCATTAATTCCCATTGATTCAATGAAAACATTTATTCTATCACCATAATTATTTCCTACATATACAATTACTTCTTGCGCTATCTCTGAGAATTGTTTTGACATATAGATTGTAGAATCTATTACATTAGTTGGACCCCACTCAATGAAGTTTATATAATATAAAGATATGATTGAGAATAAAACCAAACCAAGAAAAAAATCAAATATCATTAAAGAGAATCTATGTCTTAAATAGTTATCATAATATCTATTTATTTGTATATATTTTCTAACCCTCTCACCCATAACACCAGATTTGTCTTTGTAGTTCCCTAACCCTTTCGCTGCATTTTCTATATCTTCAATACCAGCCATTATTTAGACCTTTTTTCTTGATTGTATTGTTTCCATCGTTCGATATTACTTTTAGAGTTTTTTACTTCTTTTATAGTTGAATTAGAATCATTCTTTGTTAAACAAATTATTATTGATATTGATATTGATAATAATATTGATATAAATATAATTAAATTTTTATTCATTTTTTTCCTTTTTTTGTTATAACTTAGTTATAAAAGAAAACAATTAAATAGTTAAATAAATTGAAAAGTTTGTTGAAAAGTTTATTGAAAAGTTCTAATTATAAATTTATTTGTTGTATATTTTGAGAGAAGTTCTTCTTCAAGTTCTTGCAAGTTTCGAAAAGTTTCTTTTGGGTATTCTTCATCATACGAGAAAATATCATTTTCATTAAAAGAATAATCAAATAGTTTAGAATCAGATACATAAACTAATAAAGTTTTTAAATCTTCTTTATAAATATCTTCAAAGTTAAGAGTATCTTTTCTTAAAAGATTAGATATCATAGATTCAATTGACAAAGTAATTTTTATAGTTTCATTTTCTTTTAATATTTCTGATTTAGTCATTTTTAAAACCCTCTAATTTAATTTATTATAAAAGATTTAATTAAATAATTTTTTAACTATTTTATTTTATACATATTTTCAGTTTTTGTTATTTTCCTATCACTATAATAAATGACTTCCCCAGTATGTTTATTAAAGATAAAATCTATTTTTTTAATCATTTTCATTCTATCACAAATGACAATATCATCTATAAAATCAAAGGTTATATTATCTATAAAATCATATTTTAAATCTTCAAACATTTTTTGTAAATTTTCTTCACTTGCTAATAGTTTTTCTTTTGCTTGTAATAACAATTCATCTTGTCTTTTTTCGTTATCAATTCCTAATTCTTCACACATTTTTAATACTTGGTAATGAGTGTCTAATACTTCTTTATTACTATCTTCTATGTATTCTTCTACCTTTTTATCAATAATCTTTTTTAATGACCTATCATTGTCATAATTTTCCACTTTTTTATATTCTACAATGAAATTATCTTGAAGATATTGTTCCATCTTATAATACAAAGGAATAGTTTTATCTGCTATCCAATCTTCTAAAATCTTTTTATTTTCTTTATTAGATTTCTTTTTATTATTCATATAAGAATACAATCTATCAAGTTCTTTTTGATTAGTATGTTGGAAGTTAGTACAAGTAAAAACCTTAAAATTAGAACAATATTTTCTTACTTCTCCAAACAATTGATCCTTTAAAATATATTTCATTATATAACTTGTAGGAGTTGCATATTTTTGATTATCTTTTTCAGCTCCCTCTCTTGTTATTTCTCTAACATCTGTTTGTTCTAAATCAAACTTTTCTTTTGCTAATTCAAACACTTTATAAAAGATTTCTAATTGTTCTTTTGTAAAATATCCTAGTGCATGAAGGTGGAAAGACTTGTTAGAATGTTGCTCTAAAACTTTAATTAAACCATAATCAAGAGTTATTCCAGCTCTTTTAAAATATTCTTTTAACATTTTTGAAATGTATCTATTAATCTCTTGTAATTTCTTCCCTGTTGCTTCAATTGTAGCCCCTAATGTACTAAAACCCCTCTTTGGATTAGGTATTAATATTGTACTTTTTGGTAAATGAGGGTATTTCTTTTTATAAAAATGATATTTAGATGGTAAAGAAATAGTAATAAAAGCGGGTATTCTTTCCCCATTTTCCCCAGTAGTATAAACAAAGTCAATATAATTAACTTTACTAAATATCTTTTGATTTCTTTGTTTATCTTGTGATTGTAAATATTCATTCTTTTCATCTTCTAGGTAATAATTTCCGTTTGAATCTTTTCTCATATATTTCATATATTGGTCTAGTTTAAATATATTATTTGTAGAATCTTCATATTTTAAAATACATAAGTTGTTAATAGCATATTTCAAAGATTTCATATTAGTTTTTGAGTAATTTATTTTTGTTATTAAGTTAAATTTTTTAACTTCATTTGTAAAGATATGTTCTTTTTTATTAAATATAGTCTTAACTTTATTAGTAAAAACTTCAATCTCACCATTAGAGATTCTTTGTTGATGTTTTTCTAATTTAAACTTAATATTTTCACTTTTTATCTTTGTAATTATTGTTTTCATAATTTAGTTATAAACAAATTAATTAACTTTTCAATTTAATCAAGTTTTTTTGTCAAAATATGTAAAAGGATGTAGAGGGGGGAGCTTGTCCGAGTGGACAGTTGCATATAAGTCCTTCAAGAAAAGCCCACTTCGTGGACTTTTGGACTTATAATTTGCAAAATTTAACACTTGTTTTTGAAATATATTATTGAAAAGATTAAATTGAAAAAGATTTAGTTGAAAACACTTATTTTTTCAAAAGTAGATTTCAAAAAATCTAACGATTTTTATAAATCATATTTTGAAAAGGGTTTTCAATAAATTTTTCAATACTTTTCAAAAGGAGTAAAATATCAAATGCTAAACATTTAAAGTTGAAAGTAGATTATAACCAACTATAAACAATTATATCTTTAATTATTACGACTTAAAAAGTCAATTAACCAATCATTAAAGAGAGAAAAAAATTGAAAGATTTCAGATTATTAAACCCCAATCCAAACATTACATATTTAACAAACACAAATAGAAGTCATCTATTTATTTACAATATACAATTAAATAAAATTAAAAAAATACCTAACGACCAATTAGAAACAATGAAAATTGAAGTAATTGGAATTGATAACGACGATAACCAAGTTGAAACAATTAGAAATTTTAAAGAAATATTAAAATCTAATGTATTTATTTCAATAGTTGAAGTAGTTTCTTCAACTACTAAAAAATCAGGATTCTATACTATAACAGATGAATTTGGTATCAATAAAAGTTTTTTAAATGAGTTTGTTGGTAGTGATTACTTTATTAAATCACAAATAAATTTAAACAAAGAACATAAAAACTTTATACCTATGGTTGAATTAGAAAAAAATGCTCCAAATATAAATATTTTACTTAAAAACCTTTTTTTCAATGAAAGTAATGAAGTAATAGAGAATTTTTTATGTTGGTTAAAAACTGTATCTTTTGAAGACAAAAACCAAGATATTATTTTTAACTTTTCAGGAACAAATGAGCAGAACCAAGGTCAAGGTTCTGGTAAAGGTGTATTGATTCAACTATTAAATGAATTATTTAATGGTTTGACTACAAGTGTTAATAATCAATCATATAAAAATAATTTCAATGCTCATTTACAAAATAAAAAAATTGTTGTATTTGACGAAGTTGATTATAAAAAACTAAATTACAATGTTTTAAAAGATATTACAGGTAATAAAGAAATTAAAATAGAAAGTAAAGGAAAAGATACTATTACTTCTAAAAATGTTAGTTCTTGGTTAATGTTTAGTAATGAATGGGATTTTTGTAATATATTTACTATTGACGATAGACGAATATTTCTAATTAGACCAAACCCAAAAAATGGAAGTTTAAAATCTATTGTTGGAGATACTTTCCAATTTATCGAAGATATAAAAAATGAGATTCCTCAATTCATTGAAATAATTTCAAAAGTTGGAAGTAAAGTATTATCACCAAATGAATTACAAACTAATACACATAAAGAATATTATCGTTCAAAAAGTAAAGTAAGTATTACAGAAATTAAAGACTTACATAAAGTTTTACTAAATGAAAATGTTAAAGAAAAAATAATTCAATTATTTGTAAATATTAAAGATATAGATAGTTCAAAAATTACAAAACTTGAAAATGTAGAAACTGTTTTAAATTTTGATTGTATTTCATATAAATCATTTAAAGATATCTTTGAAAGTCTTCAAGATTTTGGATATTTACAAAGTTCATTGAAAGTTAATAAAGAGTGGGAAATTGTAAAAGAAAATTTATTAGTAAATAGTTATGAAGAAAAAAGAATAGGACTAAAAAGAACAAAAACTTTTGGAAGTTATGACGATAAAATACTAATTAAAGAAGAAGTTAAACAAGATAAATACAAAGAAATTATAAAAACAATTAGACCTCTTTATTCAACAAAAGGAGGTATATAAAATGAAAAATACAGAAATTTTCGATTTAACAACATATAGATTAGAATTATATAATTCAATTAAATTTTCAGGAGGCAACTTAACATATTTTGATTTAACTGTTCAAGGTGTAAATACTAAAAAAATGGAACATGGTTGGATTGACCAAATACTATTTTTTTATATTCAAAAACATTTAAAAACTTTTTATACACCTTTGACAATTTTTGGAAAATCTTGTCCTCACGTTGAAAGATATTTGGATAAATTAGGTCAAGAATCTAAAATGTGTGATAAGAAATTTTGGAAAAAAATGTCTCATAGTTTAGACGAATTAAACTTGGAAGAAATAGAAAATAATTGTATGAGAATGTCAAGTATCATATTAAAAAGATTATATATGAAATAGGAAATAAAACCCCTATTTTCCTTCAACGATTATGTGTGAGATGGGTGGGTTGAAACCCTCTTTCTTTTACAGAAAAGTTTTAAACTTTTCTTGTTTTTTTTTATTTAATAAAAAACGAGGATAATTATTTGAGTAAGAACCTTTTTTTGATATAATTAAATATGAATAAACAACAAAAAAAGATAATTGAAATTATTGAAAATGAAGAAATAAAAACTAATGAACAATATATGGAAGAAGTGCAAGACAGGAGTAATTTTTTAAACTACTTAACTCAAGAATATGAACAAATATCAAATGATGACTTAGATGAAATTTATAATCAAATGGATAAATACGAGCAAAAATATTTTAATTTATTATTTGAAGTTATTAACCTATTAAAGAGTGAAAATAAAGATAAAACACTTATTGGTTTAGAACAAGAATTAAAAAATATACAAGTTAAAAAAAATATTACTGTTAGCGAATTTACTAAAATTTATAATGTTTCAAAATCTTCACAAGCAAATTATAGAGGTAGATTATATGATGCTTTACCTTTCCATCAGAAAGTGTCAGGTGGAAAAATTACTTATATTGTAAAAGAAGTAGAAAATTGGTTTTCTAATCAACATAAATAAATAAATAAACCATTTTAGAACATTTTATATCAATATAAAGTGTATAAAAAGGTGTATAAGTTAAAAAATTAAATAAATAAATATAGTATTTAAAGGGTATAAATGAATAAATATGATAATTTCTCAAATAATCAAATGGAAGATATGATGAAAATGTCATATTGGAATAAAATAAATAATCTAAGATTAAAAAATAAATGAAACATGCAATAGTTACTGGATATAGTTCAGGAATAGGTCAATCAATTTGTGTTGCATTAGAAAATAATGGTTATGTTATTATTAAACTTTCTAGTAGACTTGAATGTATTAAAG
>Ga0193963_1001440_pt1 | contig 11816 bp, 7 predicted proteins | sample FB_6_MG_FD_140359 | JGI IMG/M metagenome (GOLD analysis project Ga0193963, IMG submission 140359) | Microbial mat bacterial communities from the Broadkill River, Lewes, Delaware, United States - FB_6_MG | ecosystem: Environmental > Aquatic > Freshwater > River > Microbial mats | place: USA...
TTATGATCAAGCTATAGAGTATATAGCTAGAGGAATATACCCAAAAATATTTGGAGAAATAGAAGGTTGGTTTAATGAGTAACTAGCATAAAAGAAACGAGGATAAAATGCATAAAATCAGAAAAAATAACGAGCATTTATATATTAATTTTGTTCTAGTAACAATAAGTGTACTCATGTTTATAGCTTTTATATTAGGTAATGCTAAGGGAACTATAAATATTAGTCCAAAAAGAATTTTTCAAGTAATATTTCATGATGATGGAAGTGTAGAACGTATGGTTATTTGGAATATTAGATTACCTAGAATGATATTAGCAGGTCTAGTTGGAATAAACCTAGCTTTATCAGGAGCCATATTACAGGGAGTAATGAATAATCCATTGGCAGATCCTGGAATTATAGGAATAAGTAGTGGCGCTGGCTTTTTCGCTATTATAATATTGGTTATATTTCCTAAATATCAGGCATTGGTACCATTTGCTGCATTTTTTGGTGCTATGTTAGCAGCTGTTATAATTTATTCACTGGCTTGGAAGGGCGGTATACAGCCTATTAGGATTATTCTAGCAGGTGTAGCAGTATCTGCTCTGTTTGGTGCAGGAACATCAGGAGCTTTAGTTTTTTTTAGCGATAGAGTTCACGGAGCATTGACATTTATGAATGGTAGTTTGTCAGCTAGAAGCTGGCCAGAGGTATGGTCCATATTGCCTTATACTATAGGTGGCATCATATTATGTATGCTATCATACAGAAAACTAAATATATTAATATTAGGAGATGATGTAGCTAGAGGATTAGGCTTAAACGTTGAAGCAACAAGATTACAACTGACAGCTTTAGCTGCTTTATTAGCAGCTAGTTCAGTGAGTGTTGTTGGGTTACTAGGCTTTGTGGGACTTATAGTACCTCATTCTATCAGATTGTTAATAGGAAATGATTATAAATATTTATTTCCAGGATGTATACTTTTAGGAGCATGTCTAGTTATGTTCAGTGATACTTTAGCTAGAACCATTTTAAGTCCGACAGAAATTCCAGTAGGAATAGTTATGGCACTTATAGGAGCACCGTTCTTCTTGTATTTACTTAGAAAGTAGGAATATATGAGTGAAAACATATTGAAAGTTGAAAATCTTACTGCTGGATATAGCGGTAAAAATATTATTGAAAATATTAGTTTTGATATAGAAAAAGGAAAAATATATAGCATAATAGGTCCAAATGGTTGTGGAAAAACAACATTGATAAGAACTATGTCTAGAAATAAAAAACCTAAAAGCGGAAAAGTTCAGCTAAATGGTTCAAACATATTTAGCATGAATACCAAAGAAGTTGCTAAAAAAATGGCAGTGCTATCTCAAACTAATTCTACTATGAGCGATGTAAAAGTTAAAACATTAGTTCAATTTGGAAGATATTCTCATAAAAATTGGTGGGAAGCAGCTAATAAAGAAGATTTAGATATAGTAGATTGGGCAATAGCCAAAACAGGATTAGATAAATTCGCAGATAGAAAAATAAATTTATTATCAGGTGGAGAGAGACAGAGAGCATGGATAGCCATGTCTATAGCTCAGAAACCAGAGATTCTAATATTAGATGAACCAACTACATATTTAGATATATCACATCAATTAGAAGTCTTAGAATTGATAAAGACTTTAAACGAAGATGAAGGAATAACGATAATTATGGTGCTGCATGACATAAATCACGCAGCTAGATATTCTGATGAAATAGTAGTTATAGATGATCACAAAGTATTCAAAAAGGGAAATCCTTGGGATATATTAGATGAGAATGTATTAGGAGAAGTTTTTGAGGTGGATTCAGAAATTACTGAAGATAAATATACTAGAAAACCAATTTTTTATGCTAGAAAGGTTGTTAGAAAATGAAATTAACATTTGTAACAGTATCATCTCCAGCTATAAAACAGTTGATAAATGCTGGAAAACAATTAAATGAAAGATATCCATTAATCATGGATTTGAAAATATATCATGCAGGTAGCAGATTTGAACAAACTAAATTAGTAGAACTAGAAGAAAGCTTGAAAAATTCAGATTTCATATTTATAGATTTGATGGGAGCAGTTGAAGAAGTTACAGCTACAGTAATTAAAACTATGGATAAAATAAATAATAATCCAGAAATATTGCCATTTGGTGGAGCTGCTAGAGAATATATGAAGTTAGGTAGATTCACTTCTGATAGTATGAAAAATGATAAAATGGGTGTCAAAACAAGTGATAATAAGAAAGATATGCCATCTATGGATGCTATGAAAAAAATGCAAAACATGGCAGAGAAAGTGGGCAAAATTATGCCAGGCAAGATGAGAGATATGAGAAATTTCTCCTTGATTATGAAATACTTCAAATTAGCTAGTTTTGAAAATATAATGAATATGCTTTTACTTATATTGAAAGAGTATAGCAAAGACAAAGACTGCAAAATTTTACCAAATCCAGAAGCGCCTGAAGAAGTAGAAAAGATAAGTATTTGTGATCCATATACCAGAAGACCATTTAATAATATAGAAGCTTATGAAAAATTTACTGAAAAGAAAATTGGAAATAGGCAGATAGTTATGATGCTGTTTTATTCACACACTTATCCAAATGATACATCAGCATGTGTGAGAAAAATAGCTAAAGAAATAGAGAAATTTGCAGACATACTACCTGTAGCTGTTTCAGGAGCTTATGATAATAATTTAGAAGAAATGAAAAAATACATAGAGTCACTTACAAGTAAAAAAGTGGATCTCATAATAAATTTCATGTCTTTTAGATTAGGTGCAGGGCCTATGGGAGGAGATGCAGATGCTGGAGTGGAATTTCTAAAATATGCTAATGCGGCGTATTTACATCCGTTTTTCATGTCCAAGAAAACTGAAGAAGAATGGCTAGAATCAGTACAAGGTTGTTCACCAGCAGAAGTCATGATATCAGTCATGTTACCAGAACTAGATGGAGCTATAGAGGCATATCCAGTAGGATGTATGACAGATGGAGCAGTAGATGAAGAGTTTGATGTGTTGACTGAAGAACTAAAAATCATAGCAGATAGACAAGATAGATTGATAGGTAAAATAAAAAGTCATTTAAAATTGAAAGAAAAAATTAATGCAAATAAAAAAGTTGCAATTGTAGGCTATAACTATCCACCAGGAGAAGATAACTTATTTGGAGGAGCATTTTTAGATACATTTGCATCTATGGAAAATATATTAGCATATTTAAAAAAAGAAAATTATGATACAGATGATGTAAAAAAAGAGAAACTCATGGAGATATTTGGAGCAGGAGGAATAGTTAACTCAGGTAATTATGATTTTGATGAAGAAAAATATATCATATATGAATCAAAAAAAGTTAAAGATGATATAGATGCTCTTAGAGATGAGCAGAGTATAAAAAGAAATTGGGGAAACTATCCTGGCAGAACTATGATATCAGAAAATGAAAGAGATTTTCTGATACCAGGAGTAGAATTAGGAAATGTTTTTCTTGGTATACAGCCTTCTAGGGGAATACATGAAGATGATAGTAAAACTTATCATGATAAAAATCTTCCTCCTCATTATCAATACATAGCCTTCTACAAATGGTTGAGAGATGAGTTCAAAGCTGACCTTATTATTCATATAGGAACGCACGGAACCATAGAATTTTTAGGTGGTAAAGAATGTGGTATGAGCAAGTATTGTTACCCTGATTATTTGCTAGGAGATTGTGTACACAGTTATTTATACTATTGCGGAAATCCTTCAGAATCAGCGATAGCTAAAAGAAGGTCGCATGCCAATCTAGTAAGTTATCAGCCACCAACATTTATTCAAGGCAAACTTTATGGAGATTATAGCAAATTAAAATCAACTATTGATGAATATCATCATAATTTAGCTATGAATGTAAATGCAGTGGATGCAGTTGAAAAAAATATCATATTAGAAGCAGAAAGATTAAATTTACCGACTGATTTAGATGAATTAGAAAAAGAATTGTATAGATTGGATTTTCAATTAATACCAAAGGGGTTACATATTTTCGGTCAGCCATTTAATAAAGAAGATGCTAGAGAATATGTTAGGGGAGTACTGAGATATAATCACGGACAAAATCAGTCTATTAGAAGAATTATAGCTTATAGAGATGGACACGATATATGTCAGTTAGAAGAAAATATGAAGTATGAATTAGTAGCTGACATAGATGAAAAATCAGATAAAATATTTGATGAGTATTTCAAATTAGATGAAGATGGATTACTGCAAAAAAATATATTAATAGATGATAAAAATCTTATAGCTACGTTGATATATGGTCAAAGAATATATGAAGATGTACAAAAAAATGAGGAAATAAGAGGTTTGCTAGATGTATTAGATGATGATTATAATACAGCTAAATTATCAGGAGACATATATAGAAATCCAGATATATTGCCTACAGGGCATAATTTGTATCAATTCGATCCTAGACAAGTACCTACAAAAACAGCCTATGAGAGAGGTAGTAAAATAGCTGAAAATTGTATACAAGCCTATTATGATGAAAATAAAACTTATCCAAAATCTACAGCTGTGGTATGTTGGGGAATAGAAACATCTAGAACACAAGGAGAGACATTTTCTCAGATATTAGGATATTTAGGAGTTAGAATATCAGAAAAAACATCAGCTTGGGACCCTAAGTATGAGATTATACCATTAGAAGAAATGAAAAGACCTAGAATAGATGTAACAATAAATATTTGCGGATTTTTTAGAGACATGTTTGCTAATCTCATAGATAATATTTCAGATGTATTTTATGAATTATATAAATTAGATGAAAGTTATGAAGAAAATTATTTTAAAGCGAATACTGATAAAATATACCATTATTTATTAAATGAAGGTTATGAAGAAGAAGAAGCCTTGCAATTGGCATTATCTAGAATATTTGGACCTGAAGCTGGTAATTACGGTACGGGTATAACAAAATTCTTTGAAACTAAAGATTGGGAAACAGAAGAAGAAATTGGAAATTTGTTTATGGATAATTTGCAATATGTATATAATAAGAAAATGCATGGAAAAAAAGCTGAAGGATTATATAAAGAGAATTTAAAATCAGTTGAAATAGTTAGTCAAATACGCAGTAGTCATGAGTATGAAATCACGGATTTAGATCATTATTATGAATTCTTTGGTGGTCTTAGCAAATCAGTTGAAATGGCTAGCGGTAAAAAAGCGAAGATGTATATTACAGATACAACTTCTGACCATATGTATACAGAAAGCGTGGATAAATCTATAGCTAGAGGAATTAGAAGCAGAGTTCTAAATCCTAAATGGATAGATGGTATGTTAGAACATAAATATCACGGAGTTCAGCACATAGCAGACAGATTTGAAAATGTTATGGGACTAGCAGCTACGACGGGTAGTGTAGATGAATGGATATATAATGATATGCATGCAAGCTATGTAGAAGATGAAGAGATGAGGAAGAAACTAGCAGAAAATAATCCATATGCTTATATGAAAATATTAGAGCAAATGATGGAGTATACTAATAGAGGTTATTGGGCAGCTACTGAAGAACAAAAAGAAGAAATAAAAAAAGCGTATTTACAGATAGAAAATAATATAGAAGGTGAAAATTAGGTGATGTTATGAAAAAGTATTTATATCCTTTTTCAGCTATAGTTGGACAAGAAAATATGAAAAAGGCACTTACTTTAAACGTTGTAAATCCAGCATTAGGTGGAGTGTTAATTAGAGGAGAAAAAGGAACAGCTAAATCCACTGCTGTTAGAGCATTAGCAGATGTACTTAAGACTGAAGAAAGAAAAATGAAAGTTGTAAATCTTCCCATCAGCGCTACAGAAGATAGGGTAGTGGGGACACTAGATATTGAACATGCACTTAAAACTGGTGAGAAAAAATTCGAGCCTGGAATATTAGCCTTAGCAGATAAAAATATACTCTATGTAGATGAAGTAAATCTATTAGAAGACCATGTAGTAGATGTGCTTTTGGATGCGGCAGCTATGGGAGTGAACTCTATAGAGAGAGAAGGCATATCATATGAACATCCTTCTAGATTTATATTAGTTGGAACTATGAATCCAGAAGAAGGAGATTTGAGACCACAGCTGATAGATAGATTCGGACTAGTAGTAGATGTTTGTGGAGAAAATGATATTGACAGTAGAGTAGAAGTAGTGGAAAAAAGAATAGAATTTGAAGAAAATGCAGAAAAATTTTGTGAGAAATATATTAGTGAGCAAAATGATTTGGTTGCGAAAATTGAGAGTGCTAAAAAAATATTAAATGAAGTTACCTATAGCGACAAGGTGCTGAAATTGATAGCAGAGATAGCTATTACTTTAGGTGTAGATGGTCATAGAGCAGATATTTCAATGATAAAAACTGCTATGACAAATGCTGCTTTTTGTGGAAGAAAAGAAGTAGAAAAGACAGATATAGTATTAGCGGCTAAGTTAGCATTACCGCATAGAATGAGAAAAAGACCATTTGAAGATGGATATATGGATTTTGATCAGGTATATTCTATAATAGAAAAATATGAACTATAAAGGATTTTATTATGAAAAATAATACTTATCCATTTAATGCCATAGTAGGTCAAGAAAATATGAAAAAAGCTCTGATACTTAATATCATAAATCCTAAAATAGGTGGAGTTCTAATATCAGGAGAAAAGGGGACAGCTAAATCTACTATGATTAGAGGATTAGCAAATATAGTTGACGATATGAAATTTGTAAATTTGCCTCTGAATATCACAGAAGATAGGTTAGTTGGTTCTATAGACATAGAAAAAGCAATTAATTCTGGCCAAACTGAATTAGACTACGGACTGCTAAAAAAAGCTGATGGTAATATTCTATATATAGATGAAGTTAATCTTCTTAGCAAATATATAGCTAATATTATATTGGAAGTAAATTCTAGTGGAATAAATCAAATAGAGCGTGAAGGATTATCATCATCACATATGTCAAATTTTATTTTGATAGCTTCTATGAATCCAGAAGAAGGAATTCTCAGTTCAAGTTTTATAGATCGGTTTGGTCTATATGTGGAAGCTAAATCTGAACAAGATGTGCTTGTAAGAACAGAGATTATTAAAAACAGATTGAAATATGAAGATAATCCAGAATCTTTTATAGAAAAATTCAAAATATTAGATGAAAAATTAATGCATACTATTGAAAAAGCTAGGTTTATGCTTGATAAAGTTGAAATTAGTCGAGAAAATCTGATTAAAATCAGTGAAATAGTTATGGCTGGTAGATGTCAAGGACATAGGGCAGAACTAGTTATGATAGAAACAGCAAAAACATTGGCTGCATATAATTCTAGAAGTAAAATTATATTTTCTGATATTGAAGAAGCTGCAAAATATGCCTTGCCACATAGAATTAGAGAAAATATAAGCATAGATGAGTTTGAAACTTGTGATTCAGAAGATATGGAAAAAAATGATGATGAAAACATGAATGACTCAAGTAATATAGATACAGATGAAAATTATGTAGATGAAAGCCATATGGATGAATTTTGTCCGGAAAATAATCTAAACGACAGTAAAACTGATGATGATTCATCTATTAATGATGATAGATGTGCTAATAAGAATAACTATGATGAGAATGATTTTGATAATAATATTCAAAATGAAAAATCGGTTCATAATAATTCTATAGATGAATTCTCAAATGATGATGGTACTGAGTCAGAAATAGGCGATACAGATAATAAACTCAAGATAAAAGCTAATTTTAATGTGTGTAAATCAAATGTAGGAACTGGAAAAAGAAATAAAATAAGAAGTAGTATGGGTAGAGGCAGATATATAAAATACAAGTCTTCTTCAAAAGAAGTTAAAGATATAGCTATAGATGCTACCATAAGGTCAGCTGCTATAAAACAGAAAAATAGAGAAAAAACAAATAGTTTGTTGAAATTAGATATCAGACATTCTGATATAAAAGAAAAAGTTAGAGAAGCTAGAACGGGAGCTACTATTTTATTTTTAGTAGATGCTAGCGGGTCCATGGGAGCAAGAAAAAGAATGATGGCTGTAAAAGGGGCAGTTTTATCACTTTTAAATGATGCATATCAGAAAAGAGATAATGTAGGTATCATAGCATTTAGACAGAATCAAGCTGATGTGATACTTAATATAACTAGAAGTGTAGATTTAGCAGAGAAAAGTTTGAAAAGTATAAAAACTGGAGGAAAAACACCTCTAGCATGTGGTTTAAACAGAGCACATGAAATATTAAGGGTTGAGAAAATCAGAAATAAGAATAGTTTGCAGTATATGGTATTAGTTACAGATGGAAAAGCTAATGTAGGACTGTTTTCAGATGACTGTGATTCAGAAGTTAGAATATTATCTAATAAAATTAGAGCAGAAGGTATAAATTCTATGGTACTAGATACTGAAAAGGGTATGATAGAGTTTGGATTGGCAAAAAATATAGCGAAAAATCTAGATGCTGAATATGTAAAATTAGATAAATGTACAAAAAGTGAAGTTGAATCCAAAATTAAGGATTTAATGATATAAAAAAAGAGATGAAATCTCGCAGGAGGAGAAAATGAGAAAAATAGTTTCATTAATTGTAGTACTTTGTATGGTAATTACAATGTTATGTGCTTGTTCTGATGCAAATGGACAGGTGAAGGAAGATGCTAATGAAGTAGCATTTGTTGAAAATTCAGGTTTATTTGAAACATCAGATGTATCTGATAATGTTCCAGTAGATGGAGCAGGATTTAAAATTGAAGTAAAAAAAGCTGCTGATGGTTATGCGAAATTCGTGATAACTGGTAAAGATGGAAAAGAAACAGTAGATTATTACAATTTTGATTTTGCTACTGGAGAAGTAGAAAAATATCACTATGTATCAATGATGGGAGTAGGATTTTACTACTATTATGACATGGAAAAATCTGAGTTAGTTAGATTAGAAGATGATGGACATAAAGATACAACTCAATCGTCAAAAGATAGTGGAAGATGGGATGGAGCAGTTGAAGGTACAGCTAATGAAATCAAATCTATAGAAAATTATTTTACTAATACATTTGGCATGTCTATAGAAGAATATGTTACTAAATAATAAATAATAAGAATATAGTTTCAAAACAAAGCAACTTTTAAGCGTTTTCGCATGAAAGTTGCTTTTATTTCGAAGAATTTTCAGTAGATAAATAGATATAAAAACACTGAGTGAAGTCAATGACAAATATTGTTAAAAAATGGCAATAAAACGCAGATAAGCAAAATAAAGGATAAAAAACCTGTGCGAAAAATTGGAAACAAGGCAAATGTTTGCAGTGAAACAGTTAGCTAAACGATTGAAATCACTGCAAGCGAGGTCAAAGTATGTTTTTGAAACTTTTTATTTCATATATTATATTTTTTTGATTTTTATTATTGACATGGTGTGCTTTTGATAGTATAATAGGGACAGGCTAATAGATAACGTTTTCGCAAATGTATGGGAAAACTTGTCAAAAAAATTTAAGGAGAATAGGTATATGAACTTTGTAGGTAGTGTGTGGTCATTGTTGCCACCGGTTATTGCCATTGCTTTGGCATTAATTACAAAAGAAGTGTATATTTCTTTGTTTTTAGGAATATTCACTGGAGGACTGTTGTATTCAGGATTTAACATCATGGGTACAGTAAATACTATATTCGATGTTATGATTGGTAAAATCGGAGATAGTTGGAACGTTGGTATATTAATATTTTTAGTATTCTTAGGTATTATAGTTGCTCTAATGAACAAGGCAGGCGGAAGTGCTGCTTATGGTAATTGGGCAAATGGTAAAATCAAAACAAAAAAAGGCGCAATGCTTTCTACTTTCGGTTTAGGTGTTTTAATCTTCGTTGATGATTATTTCAACTGTTTAACTGTTGGTAGTGTTATGAGACCAGTTACAGATAGATATAAGATTTCAAGATCAAAACTTGCTTACCTTATTGACTCTACTGCAGCTCCAATATGTATTATAGCTCCAATATCAAGTTGGGCAGCAGCTGTTACAGGTTATACTTCAGGTGATGGATTCAGTTTATTCCTTCACACTATTCCATTCAACTTATATGCATTGTTAACAATTTCAATGGTTATATTCATTGCTGTTAGTGGTATAGATTACGGCCCAATGGCTAAACATGAAGCAAACGCAGCTAAAGGAGATTTATTCAGTGGTGCTAATGATTATCCTGAAGAAGATGAAGAAGTTAATGAGAGAGGTAAAATTTATGACTTAATTTTACCAGTATTATTCTTAATATTTGCATGTATTACTTCTATGGTATATACAGGTGGATTCTTCGAAGGAACACCATTTATCGAAGCATTTGCTAATTGCGATGCATCTAGAGGATTGGTTTTAGGTTCATTTACTGCTTTAGTATTTACTTTCTTATTATATATTCCAAGAAAAGTAATCAGCTTCAAAGATTACGCTAGTTGTATTCCAGAAGGATTCAAAATGATGAATTCAGCTATATTAATATTGATATTAGCATGGACATTAGGCGGAATTGTATCTAATAACTTAGATGCAGGTGGATTTGTTAAAACAGCATTAGCAGGAACAAGTATTGCAACTAGTATATTCCCAGCAGTATTATTCTTGATAGCATTAGGACTTGCATTTGCAACAGGTACATCATGGGGAACATTTGGTATTCTTATCCCAATAGTTTCAGCAGTATTTACAGATGGTTCAACATTATTGGTAATAGGTATCGCATCTGTATTAGCTGGTGCAGTTTGTGGAGATCATATCTCACCTATATCTGATACAACTATCATGTCTTCAGCTGGAGCACAATGTAACCACGTAAATCACGTTTCTACTCAAATTCCATACGCATTAACTGTAGCAGTTGCGTGTGTAATCGGATATTTAGTAGCTGGATTTACTGAAAATGTTATATTAACATTAGTAGTATCATTTGCTGTATTAGCTCTTGAATTATTCATAATTACAAGAAAAGCTAAAAGAACAGCTTAAAAAAGTATAATATATAAAATTATTAAAAGATGCCTGAGATTTTCTCAGGCATTTTTGACGTCTGAATCGTTTGCATGAAGATTATTACTTGACATGAGCGCATATATAGAGTAAAATTTAATAAATTATAAAAAAGGAGATATTGATGTTATTAATTGTTGATTTCGGTGCACAGTACAGCCAGCTAATAGCTAGAAGAGTTAGAGAAAATGGTGTTTATTGTGAAATAGTACCATTTGCTAAGGCAGTTGAAAAAATTAAAGAGAAGAAACCTGAAGGTATCATTCTTTCTGGAGGTCCTGCTAGTGTTTATGAAGAAGGAGCACCTTCAATTTCGGAAGAAGTATTTGAGATGGGTATTCCAGTATTAGGTATTTGCTATGGAGGTCAGTTTATAGCAAAATCTTTTGGAGGAAAAGTTTCAAGAGCAGATAATAGAGAATATGGTAGAGTAGAAATGAAAATCAATGTAAATGATGGTTTATTCAAAGATATACCTCAAGATTCATTGATTTGGATGAGTCATACTGATTTTATTGAAGAAAAGCCAGCTGACTTTGTTATAACAGCGTATTCTGAGTCATGCCCTGTATGTGCTATGGCAAATGAAGAAAAGAAAATCTATGCAGTTCAATTTCACCCAGAAGTAGAGCATTCAGAAAAAGGAAAAGAAATTATTGCTAATTTTATTTTCCAAGTTTGTAAATGCCAAGCCAATTGGGATATGGGAGATTTTGCAAAAGAA
>Ga0193963_1001442_pt1 | contig 11809 bp, 11 predicted proteins | sample FB_6_MG_FD_140359 | JGI IMG/M metagenome (GOLD analysis project Ga0193963, IMG submission 140359) | Microbial mat bacterial communities from the Broadkill River, Lewes, Delaware, United States - FB_6_MG | ecosystem: Environmental > Aquatic > Freshwater > River > Microbial mats | place: USA...
CAATGTTTTCAATTACTTTATTTGCAAATGAAAACCAAATACCAGATTTAACATCTACTTGGGTTGGCTTTGCAACTTTAATTATTTTTATAATTGGCTACTATTTTGTAGCTAATGAAGAAAAGTATCATATGGATAAAGCCATCCCTGCACTTTTTATTGGTATTTTCTCATTTTTATTAATTGCAGTTTATTACTATTTCAATGGTCTTGATATTCATTTAGTTCATGATGAATCAGAAAAAGTGATTTTAGAAATCGCTGAAATATTTTTCTTTTTATTTGTAGCAATGACATATATCGAATGCTTATTACATATGCATGTTTTTGATGCTTTAAAATATAAATTAATTTCAAGAGGATATACATATAAAAAACTTTTTTGGTTAACAGGATTAATTGCATTTTTCCTTTCACCTATTGCAGATAACTTAACAACTGCACTAATTTTATCAACTGTTTTAATTACTATAGAAAAAGAAAATAAAGAATTTTTAGTTCCAAGTGCCATTAATATAGTAGTTGCTGCAAATGCAGGAGGTGCTTGGTCACCATTTGGAGACATTACAACTTTAATGGCTTGGACAGCAGGAAAAGGTTCATTTTCAGATTTTATATTTTTATTTCCAGCTTCTATAATTGGGTATTTTATTACAGCATTTTTATTATCAAGATTTGTTCCAACATCTAAACCTGTTTTTGATTCATCAAAAGAAGAAAAACTACAAATGGCAATAGGTGCAAAAGTTGTAATATTTTTAGGTTTTATTACATTATTATCTGCTGTAATTTCTCACCAAATATTAGACTTTCCTGCAATGTGGGGAATGATGTTTGGATTAACATTATTAAAAATTTATTCGCACCTATTATCAATAAAATATGGAAGTGATCATCTAAATATTTTCAGAGCAATGTCAAAAATTGAAAATAATACACTAATGTTTTTCTTTGGTATTTTAGCAGCTGTTGGTGCATTATATTTTGTTGGTTGGCTTACTTTATTATCATCTGTTTATAATCCAAATGTTTTAGGCCCTACTTTATCAAATATAGGCGTTGGTTTTTTATCAGCAATTGTAGATAATGTTCCAGTTATGAGTGCTGTTTTAAAAGCAAATCCTGATATGAATACATCGCAATGGATGCTAGTTACTTTAACAGCAGGAATTGGTGGTTCATTAATTTCTTTTGGAAGTGCAGCAGGAGTTGGAGTAATGGGGAAATTAAAAGGTATATATACTTTTAGTGCTCATATGAAATTTGCTTGGACAATATTAATTGGGTATTTTGTTTCAATTGGAATATGGTATTTTCAGTTTATAGTTTTAAATATTAATTAGTAGATTTTAAAGAGTAATTATAACTAAGCAGCTACGCAGATTATGCGTAGCCAGATAGTGAACCTATATTTGTATTTTGTAAGTATATGTTAATATCACTATTATTGTTTTGATTATTAATTGCTTTTAATAAACCATCAAAACTTTTTGTATCAATTGCTGTGTCTTCACTTTCACTTCCAGCTTTTAACATATCCATTAAAATACCTAAGTTATCTAATGCTTTTTGTTGCTCTGATGTAACAGTTGTACTATCTTCTGAACTTGAACTATAAGCTTCTTGAAGTTCTTCTAAAGAAACAACTCCATCTTCATTTGTATCAAGTTCGTCAAATACTTCTTCAACTTCAGATGATGACATAGCACCACCTCCACCACCAGGCGCTGCACCACCTTGTGGACCAACACCTGCAAGAGTACCTACTTCTTGAGCATCAAAACCTGCTTCTTCCATGGCACTAGCAAGCTCTTCAGATGCTTCGATTCCAGCATCTTTTAAAGCTGCAACAATAGCTTGTGCATCACTTTGTGTTAAATTATCTGCATCATAATCAGCTAAAACAGAAGAAATGATTTCTTCTGGTGAAGAAGAATTACTTTCACTTCCTGATGGTGCTTCAAAACCAAAAGATGCAAGTATAGATTGAAAATCTTCTGGTGAAGGCATTTCCCCAGAAAATTCAGACATTGCCGTATCAATAGCAGTAGTTAATTCAGATTGACTTACTAATCCATTTGAATCAGAATCATATGACGAAAAGATATTATCACTAACACCTAATTCTTCTATACTTAAAGAAGAATCATCATCAGAATCTTTTTTTGATATCATTTGACTTGAAATAGAAGTAGAAGTTGGTTGAACAAAGTTTGCCATTATTCCTAAGTTTGTTGTATCTATCATTTTATGTCCTTTTATAAAAAAATTGTATCATCTCAAAGTAAACATAAAGTAAACATTTATAAATTATTGATATTAATTAATATTTTTGTTCAAATTAGGTAAAATCTCAATCTTAAATATAAACTGGAGTTATACAATGTTTGGAATGGGCTTTATGGAAATCTTTTTAATTGCAATAGTTGCAATTATTGCACTTGGACCTGACAAGTTACCTACTGCGATGGTAGAAGTAGCTAAGTTTTTAAAAAAATTCAAATCTGGTGTTGAAGATGCAAAATCTACATTAGATAATGAGCTAAATATTACAGAATTAAAAGATGAAGCTAATAAATTCAAAGCTCAAATACAAGATACAAAAATGTCTATGACTAGTAGTTCAAAAGTTGACCTAGGCCTTGATGATATTATGAAAGATGATTTAAACTCTGAAAAAGTAGAAAAACCTAAAACAGAAAAAGTATCTATGAAAAAAGAGAAGAAAAAGAAATCTCAAAAAATAGAAAAACCTGTAGAAACTCAAAAAGATACAAAAGCTGAAGAAAACCCAGCAAATAAATTTAAAGTAAATTTTGATGACAAAAAGAAAGAGGAAAAAGCTTAATGTTTGATGATTTAAAACCACATATTGCAGACTTACGAAAAAGACTAATGATATCAGGATTATCACTTTTAGTGATGTTCTTTGCTTGTTTCTTTTTTTATGAACCAATCTTAACATGGATGATGGTTCCAGTTGAAGCAGTACTACCACCTAATTCACAAATGGTTGCCGTTGAAATTCAAGAGACATTCTTTACAGCTTTAAAAGTTGCATTTTTCTCTGGATTCATACTATCACTACCTGTTATTTTTTGGCAATTATGGTTGTTTTTAGCACCTGGATTATACGATCATGAGAAAAAGTTAGTATTTCCATTTGTATTCTTTGCAACACTGATGTTTTTAATGGGTTCTTCTTTTGCATACTATGTAGTTGTACCTTATGGTTTTGAATTCCTAGTAAACTTTGGTTCTGCTGTTGTTACAATCTTACCAAGTATTGGTAAATATGTAGGATTCTTTACAAAACTATTATTTGGTTTTGGAGTTGCTTTTGAATTACCTGTAATTACATTTTTCCTTGCAAAAATTGGTTTAGTTGATGATAGAATGCTAAAAGACTTCTTTAAATATGCAGTCGTTTTAATCTTTATATTAGCATCACTTTTAACTCCACCTGATGTATTAACACAGTTCTTAATGGCTGGTCCTTTAATAATTCTTTATGGAGTATCTATTTATATTGCAAAAGTTTTCAATCCAGCAGCAGTTGATGAAGAAGATGACTTTGAAGACGAAGATGATTATGAAGAAGATGAAATAGAAGAAGAGAGAAAATAAATTTTAATGCTAGACCCTTTAAAAACTTCAAGCTATGATTATTCTTTACCAAAAGAGCTCATAGCTTCAAAACCCGTTCATCCAGCAGACAGTGCAAAGCTTTTAGTTTATAATACAAAAACAAACACAATTACACATAGTACTTTTAAAAACTTAATGGATTTTTTACCTGATGATATATCTGTATTTTTAAATGATACAAAAGTAATTAAAGCCAGAATATTTGGGAAAAAGCCTTCAGGTGGGAAAGTTGAGTTACTTTTAAATAAACCATTATTCATGGATAGATATTTAGTAATGATTAGAGGAAAAGTTCATGTTGGAATTGAACTAGAATTTGATGAGAACTTAAAAGTAAAAGTATTAGAAATAAATGAAGATGGTACAAGAGTAGTAGAATTTTATAAAGATAAAGAAAAACTAGATTTCTTAACACTTGTAGAAACACTAAATAAAATTGGTCATCTTCCACTTCCTCATTATATGAATAGAGAAGACAATGAAGAAGACAATACAAATTATCAAACACTCTTTGCTAAAAACTATGGAGCAGTAGCAGCACCTACTGCATCATTACACTTTACAGAAGATTTATTAGAAAAGATAAACGATAAATTTGATGTAAACTACCTAACACTTCATGTAGGAGCTGGAACTTTTAAACCAGTCGATGCAGATGACATTTTAGATCATCCTATGCATAGTGAATATTTTGAAATTGGACGTGAAGCTAAGCAATCACTTGATAATGCAAAAAAAGTTTTAGCAGTTGGTACAACCGTTACTAGAACAATAGAATATTATGCTAGAAAAAATATGATTAGTGGAGAGTGTGATTTATTTTTGAATCCTGCTAATAAACCTATAAAAGTTGATCATTTACTTACAAATTTTCATCTTCCAAAGTCAACATTAATAATGCTAATAGCATCATTCGTTGGTTTAGAAAAAACACTAGAAATTTATGAAGAAGCTGTAAGAGAAAAATATCGATTTTTCTCTTATGGTGATGGCATGTTAATTATATAAAGAGGATTAAATTATGGCACATTACGTACTATTTGATACAGAAACAACAGGAAATAAAGAAGAAGATAGAGTTATTCAATTTGGAGCAATGATACTTGACCAAACAGGAAAAGTTGAAGCTTATAATGACTTTTGTTCAACTAATATTGATATTAAAGTAGAAGCAATGGAAGTTCATAATATAACTCCTGATTTACTAATTGGAAAACCAGAAGCAACACAAACTACTTTCTATAAAAGATTAGAAGAGTTAAATACAAATGAAAACTATATAATAGCTCATAATATAGCTTTTGATATGGGTATGATTAAAAAAGAAGGTTTCGTAAATCAATATAAACAAATTGATACACTAAGATGTGCAAAACACTTATACCCTGAACTTCCTTACCATAGATTACAATACTTAAGATATGCTCTTGAATTATACAAAACAGAAGAGCAAGAAGCAGCTAAACATAATATTGTGATAAAAGCTCACGATGCAATTGGAGATGTTTTAGTTATGAAACTATTTTTATCAAAATTAGTTGGTAAATGTAGAGAAATTTATCCTGACTATAATCCAATGGAAAAACTAGTTGAACTTACATCAACACCTGTATTTATCAAAACTTTTAAATTTGGTAAACATAAAGGTAAAGATATAGCTGAAGTTGCAAAAGAGGACTCAGGTTATTTAAATTGGATGAGAACAAACATGGACTTAGACGAAGATTTAAAATATACACTTGATAAAGTTTTAGGATCTGATAACAACTATTAGGTAATTATTCATATAAGTTTCATAAAAACTACACTATAATTACAATAAAAGGTAAGCTAGTGAATAAATTTACAAGAGTTGGTTTTATACTTACAGCAGCAGGTTCTGCTGTAGGACTTGGTAATATATGGAAATTTCCTTATGTAACTGGTGAGTATGGTGGAGGCGCTTTTGTAATAGTTTATTTACTAGCTATTTTATTTATTGGGTTGGTTGTATTTCTAGCTGAAGCAGTAATAGGACAAAATGCACAAGCAAATGTTGCAACATCTTTTGTTCAAACGTCAAAATCTAAAAATGAAAAATGGAAATTTGCTGGAATCATAATATTTTCTGGTTTAATTATTCTTTCTTTTTATTCAGTTGTATTAGGCTGGATTCTAAACTATGTATTCACATCATTCTCAAGCCTTCCAAGTGATGCTAAAACAGCAGGAGAAGCTTTTGAAACATTAATCTCAAAAGATATAGCATTACAGCTTTTTTATCATACTTTAATAGCAGGAAGTGTTATTTTTATAGTACTTAAAGGTATAAAAAATGGTATTGAAAAAGTAAACCTAATACTAATGCCATTATTAGGATTGATTTTATTTGGTCTATTACTATATTCGTTTACCCTTGATAGTTTTTCTACTGCATTAAAATTTATGTTTACACCTGATTTTTCTAAGATTAATGAAGATGCTCTTTTAGCAGCTTTAGGACAAGCATTCTTTACTTTATCACTTGGTGTTGGTACTATTATGACTTACTCAGCTTCTTTAGATAAAAATGCTAACTTTGTAAAATCATCTATAATGGTAGCTATTATAGATACAACAATTGCTATTATTGCAGGACTTATAATTTTTTCTTTTCTATTTGAAGCAGGAGCAAAAAGTGCAGATGGTCCAGGACTTGTATTCATTTCATTACCTGTAATTTTCTCTGGATGGGGAATATTAGGTCAAGTTATTGCAATCTCATTTTTCCTAGCCTTGGTGTTTGCAGGAATTACATCTGCTGTTTCCATGATTGAACCTTCGTTAATGTATTTTGTTGAAAGATTTAATATGACTAGAAAAAAGGCAACTATTCTTTGTGGTGGCGTTTTTTATGGATTAGGAATAATTGCCCTACTTTCTATGTCTACAAAATATGGTGCAGATTTAACATTTTTTGGAAAAAATGCATTTGATTTAATGGACTTTATTACTTCATCTATTATGATGCCAATTGCAGCAATTGTAACTTGTCTGTTCTTAGGATATTTTGTTGATAAACAATTACTTGAAGAAAAGTTCTTAAAACATACATCAAAAAATTTGTTTAATATTTGGTATGTATTAGTTAAATATATTGTGCCATTTGTGATATTGTTATTATTGTTAAATAAATTAGGAATTTTAAAATAGAAGAAAATCAGTAAGTAGAATTATATCTACTTACTGAAGAAGGGTTACAGAATTGTAACGTTTTGAGCTTGAGGACCTTTTTGACCTTCACCAATTTCGAAAGACACTTTTTGTCCTTCTTCAAGAGAAACTCTACCATAACCAGGGTTATTGATTTGTCTGAAGTGAACGAATACGTCATCTCCACCAGTCTCTTGTTGGATGAATCCAAAACCTTTTTCACTATTGAACCATTTTACAGTTCCGTTAACTTGATCTGCCATTGCAAATTTCCTTTTTATGTAAATACACTCTATTTCTAAAGTGGTTGAAAATATAAAGTAAATACTTTTCTATGTTTCAGTTAACACAAGTATAGCAAAAAATCTTAAAAATAACAACAAATCTTAAAATTTTTTGTACACAAGTTTGAGAGATTGGGAGTTTTAGTAATTAAGTACTAAAACTCTCTTAATAACTTTTCGTAATAATTGTGATTATATTTTTCTTGGAACCAAGTAGGTAAAATTTCTACTAAAAAAGGATAATCAATTAACATGCTACAAAAAACATCATAAACACAAGATGCGTCTTCACTAGCATATCTTATTTGAGTATCTGTTAATTTATTGTTTTCCCAATTTGATCTTGATACTCTTTTTGATTTTTGTAAGTTCTCATTTAAAAACAAAAGTACACTTTTCTTAGCACCAATATCATTTGGGTATGACATTTTAGCTTTAAATAATGAACCAAAATCAATACAACACTTAGGTCTTATTTTAAACTCTGTGTATAAAGCTGATGTATCACCATTTAATCCAATTCCAACTTTTATAATATTTCTATTTGTTAATATGTTTAATAGTGGTTTAATATTTCTTATTAAATGAACTTGAAACAAATAACAATCTTTATCATCACACATTTGAATAATTGCAATTTTACTAGGTGGAACACCTTTTTCAAAAATAGGTTTTTGTTCTGTATCAAATCCCAATATTTTTGAATTTTCTAGTTTTAAAACTGCATCATTTAAATCTTTTTCAGTTTTAATAATATGAACTTTTTTATTTTTTAATGAATAAGAAGGAAGTGTTTCATCTGTAAATTTATTTATATTGTCAAGTTTTGATATGAAATTGATAAGCTTATAAGTTTTGTCATCTAAAGAGTTTACAACATCACTAAACGCATTTGCAACAGCTTTTTCTAGTTCTTGACCAGTTTTATTTCCACAAATCTTTTTAATTAGATCAATTCTATTTTTATTTATAAAGGACTCAGATATATCTGTTTTCAAAAAAATTCTCCAGGAAATATGTTTTAATTAACGAATAATATCTAAAAGTTCATGAATTATACGTTTTACTCAAGTTTATTTTAAATGCTTTTTCAAAATAATAAACCAATTATTTACATTTTTTATATAATCTTCAATACATAAATCTTTTCTTTCTTGTGTATAATTTAATTCATCTAAAAACTTATTATACTTTTTTGGATAGCTTCCATAGGCATAACACAAAGAATCATAGAACCTTTGTATATCTAAACTATGTTCATCTATAAAGTCATCATTTTCTAATTTATGATTATTGCTATAAAGTTTGAAAATATCTGCAGAACTTAAAAGTATATCATCACCATTTTTAAAAAGTTCTATTAACATCACAGCAGCAAAACTATCTGCAATATTCTCTTCATTCCCAACAATAGGAAGATTATAGATGTCTATGAAGGCATGAGCAAGTTCATGTAATATAGTTTGAATCAATACATCAATACTTGCATTTTCAATGCTAATACCAGTTTTATTATATTGTACTTTTTTAAAAGTGTTAAAAGTATTTGTATAAAAAGAGTATGGAATTAATATTTTATTTGTATGATTTTCATATAAAGGACCATCATTAGAGCCAATTTCAATAAGAACTGTTTTTTCAAGTTTAAACTTATTGTTTAAAGTTGCAATAAAAGTATCAAGAAAAAAAGAATTTTCAAGTTGCTTTTTTATTTTTTCTTCATTAAAGGTATTTCCTTTTAAAAATTCTATTTTTATTTTATCTTTTGCACATAAAGTGGTTACTATAAATAGAGAAAAAATTATACTAAAAATTACTTTTTTATAAAACATTTATTGATTTCTTTTTTAAAAAATTAAACATAAAAAAAGGGAGTCAACATTTGTTAAACTCCCTTTATTTAATATCTTAGTTAAATAAAACATTTATTTAACCTATCACTACATAGTGATTTAAATTATTATATTAGTTTGTAACAATACTAAAAATGTGAAACCTTCGTCATTTGCACCTCCGTATTATTTGGTTACCAGTATTATAACATCTTTTTAAATTAAAACTAACTTAAATTTAGCAACATTTATATAAAATAAACTAAATTTTACAAAGGATTACTATGATTTTAAAGAATTTAAAGAATATATTTAAAAAAGAGAAAACTTTTGAGTGTATTATCTGGGATGGAAAAACAATGAAATATCAAGATTTGACAAAAAAACAAATTGATGAAATATCGAATAATCCAGAATATAAAGATTGGACTGTTACATTAAAAGACGAATGTTAAATTAATTAAGATAAAATAATATTATGGAATTATTAGATGCAGATGAAAAAGTATACCTTTTAGAAGAGAATGATTTTAGTTTCCCAAGCTTAGATATGATGAATAATGATTTAGTTGCAATTGGTGGAGACTTTCATCCTCAAAGATTAATCAATGCATATCAAAACGGATTATTTCCTTGGTTTATTGATGAGAACAATTATATACATTGGTATAGTCCAAATAAAAGAATGATTCTTTATCCAGAAGAGTTTAAAGTATCAAAAAGTTTAAATAAAAGTATCAAAAATAAAGGCTTTGTTATAAAATCAAATGAAAATTTTGATGAAATAATAAAAAATTGTGCAAATATAAAAAGAAAACATGAAGATGAAACATGGATTAGTGATGAATTTATACAAGCCTATTCAAAACTTTTTGATTTAGGTTACGTATTTTCAATTGAGTGTTACTTAGATGATGAACTAGTTGGTGGATTATATGGTCTTCTGATAAATAATATTTTCTGTGGTGAAAGTATGTTTTCAAAAGTAAACGATGCATCAAAGGTAGCTTTTTATCATTTATGTAATCAAGCAAAAGCTAATGGAATAAAAATGATTGACTGTCAAGTATACAATGAACATCTAGCGTCATTAGGTGCTAAAGAAATTAATAGAGAAGAGTATTTTAAAATACTAAAGGTTTAAAATGAAAACTAAACATGACATCCAACAGCTTCATAATTTTATTGAACTTATATCAGATTTAGCTTTTGTAAAAAATTTTAAAGGTCAATTTACACATATAAATGAAGCTTTTGTAGAATTAGTAGGTAAAAAAAGAGAAGATATCTATTTAAAAACTGACTTTGATTTATTTCCTAAAGAGGAAGCATTAAAGTTTAAAAAAGTTGATGATGAAATATTTAAAAGTAAAAAATCAAATAATAGTATAGAAGAACAATTAATACATTATAATGGAACTATTTCATATTTTAATACTTCAAAACAAGTTCTTTATGATTTAGAAGAAAATGAAATAGGACTATTTTGTGTAGCAAAAAATATAACTATTAGAAAAGAATATGAAATAATATATCGAGATAATCAACTTTTATTAGAATACATTGCAATGCAAAATAAACTAAAACCAATTTTAGACAAAATTGTACTTTTAGCTGAACAAAGAAATATAAACAGTATGTGTTCTATTCTTTTATTAGATAAAGAAAAAAAACATTTATTAAATTGTTCAGCACCTAGTTTACCAATATTTTATACTAACGCTATAAATGGAGTAGAAATAGGTGAAAAAGTTGGTTCTTGTGGAAGTGCTGCTTTTAAAAAGAAAAGAGTTATAGTAGAAAATATTAATACTCATGAAAACTGGAAAGATTATTTAGAATTAACAAAAAAAGCAAATTTACATTCATGTTGGTCTCAACCTATTATTTCATCAAACAATGAAGTTTTAGGAACATTTGCTATTTATAATACAACTCCAAAAGCACCCTCTTCATTTGAACTAAAATTAATTTCTGCTTATTCTAATCTTGCAGCTATAGCAATTGAAAAAGATAACAATTATAGAACAATTTTAGAAAATGAGTATCAATTATCACTACTTTTTAATAATACTCATAGTGGTTTAATCTATGTAAATGAAAAGAATGAAATACAAAAAGCCAATCAACGTTTTATTGATATATTTGGTTATGAGACAGTTGAAGAGGTAAAAGGTTTAAATGACACTAGTTTTTATCTACCAAATATTACATATGAAAATATAAAAGAAAAATTAAATGGTGAATATCAATTCAAGAAAAAAGATGGTACCAGTATATGGTACGAGTTTTCAGGAAAGCTTCTAAATAAAGAAATTTCAAGTGATTTATCTAAAGGTGTATTGTGGACAATAAATGATATATCATCACGTAAAGCAATTGAAGAAGATTTAAAACAAAGTGAGTATTTCAATAAAACCATATTAAAAACTATCCCTAATATGCTTTGGTTAAAAGATATAAACGGATCTTACATTACATGTAATCATCAATTTGAAAAGTTTTATAATGTAAAAAAAGAAGAAATAATAGGAAAATCTGATTATACTTTTCAAGAAAAGAAAAGAGCTGAAGAATGTAGAAATTTTGATACTTTAGCTATTAAATCTTTAGTTCCAATTATAAAAGAAGAATACCTAAAAGATTCTAGTGGCAAAAAAATAGTATCAGAAACAACAAAAAAAGCAATGCGAGACAAAGAAGGAAATATTGTTGGAGTTCTTGGTATTTCGTATAATATTACAAAAAGATATGAAGCTTTTGAAAAAGTAGAAAAGTTAAATAAACTAGCTGAGTCCTTAACAAAATTCCAATCCTCATTACTTTCATTATTTGATAAAGGTGATGCAATACTTTTTAAATGGAAAAATAATA
>Ga0193963_1001444_pt1 | contig 11794 bp, 5 predicted proteins | sample FB_6_MG_FD_140359 | JGI IMG/M metagenome (GOLD analysis project Ga0193963, IMG submission 140359) | Microbial mat bacterial communities from the Broadkill River, Lewes, Delaware, United States - FB_6_MG | ecosystem: Environmental > Aquatic > Freshwater > River > Microbial mats | place: USA...
GATTAAAAGAATGTAGAAACAATAAAGGGTATATAAATATATGGTTCAACAAATAGGCTATAAACATATAACTTTAGCTATTAGTGCTTTTCTTTTAATCCTCTTCATAAGTCACATACTCCTAAGTTTTAGAACTGATACCTTGATAGATAAAAAATATCTGGATCATGTAAATAAACTAAGTGATACAACAGAAACTCTAATCAAGGCTAAAAGCGACTCAATCTTATTTTTAGCCTTGGCTTTGGCAAATGATAAACGCTACATTAAGTCTATTCAAGAAAGTGGAGAAAATAACTTTGAACTTGATAAGTTTTCTGAAAAGTTAAAATTACTTACTTCGTATAAAAATGTATGGGTACAAGTCTCGGATAACAAAGGGATAAGTTTATATCGAAGTTGGACAAAAAAACGTGGTGACGACTTAAGTAAAATTCGTATTGATATACAAAGTATGATTCAATCTCCAGAAATTAAATCAATAATAAGCACTGGAATCTTTGATATGACTTTTAAAGCAATGGTGCCAATTGTCTTAGATGGAAAATTCATGGGAACATTGGAGGTTATTGCTAAATTCAATTCTATTGCAGATCAATTACTTGATTCTGGTCATGAAAGTGTTATCTTGGTTGATAAATCCTACAAAGCGCAGATAAAAAAGCCTTTTACAAAGATATTTATCGATGATTATTATGTTGTGAATTTAAACTCTAGTAGAGAAAACAGAGAGTATATAAAAGAGTTTGGACTTGAAAAGATCTTGTTTTCAGATAAGGCATACATTATTGACAGTACAAATAATCGTTTGATTAGTCAGTATATTCAAAAGGGAATAGATGGTAAGCCTATGGGTTATTTTATCCTTTTTCATCCTCTTGATGAAATTGGTTTTGAAGATATATACTTTTTTCATTATGCATTTCTCGGATTTATATCATTTATAGTCTTGTCTACATATTTAATCCTTGTATTAAACTGGGTACGGTACTCTAAAGAAAAAGTTGAGCTCAGAAGTAAATTACTAGAGTCAGAAGTTCAAGAGAAAGATAAAAAATTAAAAGTTCAGCATAAGTTCCTTGAAGAGGTTATAAATGGTGTACATGATTCTGTAATGGTAATTGATAGAGACTATAATGTTCTTCTAGCAAATGATCGTGCAAAACGTTTTATGAAGAAAAGTATCATTCAAGATCCTGAACATATAAAATGTTATGAGGTGTCACATCATCAACAAGTACCGTGTGATGGGCAGAATCATCCATGTCCATTAAATAGAACATTTGAGATTAATGATCATGTAAAAGTTGTGCATGAACATCTTACTGCAAGTGGAGAGCGACATTTTATTGAGTTAACTACAACGCCATTATATGATGAAGATAATAAAGTATATGCAGTTATAGAAACTGGACACGATATTACAGAACACCTTGAGATTAAAGAAAGACTTGAGTTGCAAAAAGATGCATTAGACTATCAAGCACATTATGATTCTTTGACAAAACTACCAAATAGAGTGTTGTTCTATGATCGTTTACATCAAGCAATAATGTCTGCAAAAAGAAATAATGAAAAAGTAGCACTTTTGTTTATAGATTTGGACCATTTTAAACAGATTAACGATTCCTTAGGACATCATGCAGGGGATGCAATATTAGTAGAAACAGCACAGAGACTTACAAATATGTTTAGAGAGTCTGATACTGTTGCAAGGTTAGGTGGTGATGAATTTACAGTTATTTTAGAACATTTTGACTATATCGAAGAGATTACAGGAGCTGTCTCTGAACTAATTACAAAGATGCAACTACCATATAACTATGAGAATAAACAGCTCTATTGTGGTGCTAGTATAGGGATTAGCATGTATCCTGATAATGGATTAGATGTACAAAATCTTATTAAAAATGCAGATGCTGCGATGTATAAATCTAAAGAAAGTGGTAGAAATACTTATAGTTTTTATACAGATGAGATGACCACTAAAGCGTATGATAGAATCTATATGGAAGCGAAACTGCGTCAAGCGATACAAGATGATAGCTTTATGGTTTATTATCAACCTCAATTCAATGCATTGACTGAGCAATTAAAAGGTTTTGAAGCATTAATCAGATGGAAGGATGATGATGGAGCATTTATATCACCTGATCAGTTTATCCCTTTAGCTGAGCAAACAAACCTCATAGTAGATATTGGTAAGATAGTTATGAAAAGAGTTTTTAAACAAGTGAGCAGATGGAAAAAAGATTCTATGGCGTTTGATAAGATAGCTATCAATATATCTACACAACAATTAAAGAGTAAAAGTTTCTTAGAAGAAGTACAAAACTTATTAAAAAGTACAGAGTGTAATCCAGAATGGATTGAATTTGAAATAACTGAAAGTTATATCATGAATGATATTGATTCAGCAATTAAACTTTTAAAGAAGATAGAGAAGTTAGGTATTAAAATAAGTGTTGATGATTTTGGTACAGGGTATTCTTCTTTAATGTATTTAAAACAGTTGCCATTATATAAATTAAAAATTGATAGATCATTTATAGATGATATCCCTGTGAGTGATTATGATATGACTATAACGAAGAGTATTATAGATTTGGCAAGTAATATGGAGTTAGAAGTTATTGCAGAGGGTGTTGAGACAGAAGCACAAAAGATATTTTTACTTGAAAATGGCTGTAGCTTAGTACAAGGGTATCTTTACGATAGAGCATTGCCTGTAAAAGAGATTAATAAGAAATACAATTAAAATTCTACTCTATTTCTTCCATTCTCTTTTGCTATGTAAAGTTTTTCATCAGCAATTTTAATTGTATCTATTATATTTTTTTCACTATCATGAATGGCACAGCCAAAACTACATGTAACTGAGTCTGTACTAGGAAATTCATATTCACTAATCATTACTCTTAAGTCTTCCGCTTTATGAGATAAGTTTTCAAGATTTTCCATAGGGGAGATGATAAGAAACTCCTCTCCTCCCCAACGGATAATTTTATCTTCCATCCTTACGTGTTTTTTCACAATAGAAGACAACTTTGAGAGGATAATATCACCAATATCATGACCATAAGTGTCATTAATCTTTTTAAAATGGTCAATATCGAAAAATATAATTCCAGTTTTTGTATTCTCGTTTTGATGTGTTTGTATTATTTGTTCAATATGCTTATTAAAATAAGTTCTATTATATACATTTGTTAAACTATCAATTGTCGCTTCTTTTGTTAGTTCAATTTTTTCAATCATAGTGTCACTAATATCAGTAAAACTTACAACATAGTCTTCGTTTTCATACTGATTGATTGATATTGAGAAAGCGTATGGAACTGCATATTTATTGATGATAGAGACTATTCTAGCTCTTCCACTTAAATTTAGTAAACTTTCAATCCAATTCTTTTCATCTTCTTTTACTTTTCCTAGATGAAAGAAATGATCGTGTTCTAAAAATCTTTCACAGATACAAGTAAAACTTTCTGTACTCTCTTCTAAAGATTCATATCCAAAAAAATCAAGAAATTGTTTGTTTGCAAACTTGATTTTCTTAGAATCAGTTAGTATGACAAGTGAGCTTTGTGTATCTATGAACTTTTGAAGCTTTTCACGTAGTTTTTTATCTTTTTGTTTTTGTTCTGTAATATCTTTAGAAGTGACAATTATTCTATTTTTGTCTGGCATAAAAGAGATACTCATATTTATAGTGATTAAAGATCCATCTTTTTTTACACAAGACTTTTCAAAGTTTTTTATAAAACCTTTTTTCATCACTTCCTCAAGTGCTTGTTTTGCTTTTGGTTGATCTTCTGGTCGGCTCATCCCAATACATGACTTTTTAAGTAGTTCATCACGTGTATACCCTGTAAGGTCTAGGTATGCATCATTGAATTCTAAAAAGTTAGTTTCTAAGTCTAGAATAGCTATACCATCTATAGATGTTTTAAAAATAGTTTCAAACTTATTTTTAAGATTAAGTAGTGTTTGTTCAGCTTGTTTTTTTTCTGTAATATCTCTCCATATGCAAAACAATGCAGTTGTATCATTATAAGGAATTTTTGTAAGACTAATCTCTACTGGGAAAAGGTCTCCATTTTTCTTTTTGTGTGTCCATTCAAACCTATGGTAGCCTTTACCCATAGCTATCTGAACCATCTCATTAACTTTAAAGCTTGAAGGTATATGATTGTCTTGGAATTCTGGTGATAAGGTTTCAAACTTTACTTTTTGAAGTTCATCTATAGAGGTATATTGTAAAATATTTAAGGCTGAATTATTTGCATGGACAAATTCACCATCTATCATAATTAACATAGGGTCTTCAGAGAGTTCATAAAGATTACGATATTTTTTTTCTGCTATTTCTGCTAACTTTTTAGATTCTTGAAGTAGGGTGTTTTGTTTTCTAAGAATATAGTGTTTATATATAGAAAGAAAAATAATAATTAAAATAATTGATGTAATAATGAGTAAAAATTGAAATGTAAATATACTTTTTACAAACTCTAAAAAAGTGTGTTCTTTATATATTACACTATGTAGTTTGTCATTTGATTCTATAGACATTCCTAAAAGCTTATAGAGATTAGCTATCTCTTTTACTCTTAGCTCATCTATATTACCAAATTCTACATTTTGTTGGTATGCAAGCTCTTTTAAAATTACAGCTTCATATTTTAGTGATTCTTTAGATTTATTTTGAGTATTGTAATGCTTATATACTAAGTCTATAGTTTCATTAATGTTTTCAAATGCATATGTCCACCCTTTTTTACTTGCTTGTATGAACTTGTTTGTATTTTCTTGGTTAGTTTCTAGATATTTTTGAGAGGTAAAGACTAAATCAGCATAAAAGTTAAAGCCATAATCTTTGGGATTAAATATAGTAAATTCTATCTCTTTCTCCATCAAGTGATAGGGCTCATTAGAAAGGTAAGTTGTCATAAGGTCGACTTTGTCATTAACAATATCATCTATGTTAAAACTATGAGGTAGTTCTTTGTAGTCATTGGATTTAATGTTTTTTATTTTCATCATCGCGAATATTGCAGCGATTGATTCAAGGTTATCACTTAACATTATTTTTTTATTTTTAAAATCATTAATAGTTTTTAAATCATCTCTTTTTTTTGACAATAAGACATATGGAGAGCTTTGATAAAGTGCAAAAAGTAGAGAGATATCTTTACCCTTTAGTTTATCTAAAACTAATGATGATCTCCCAATCGCAAATTCATTTTTTCCTGATAACACATCATGAACGATATCCATACCAAAGTCATACTCTTTTATCTCTACATCAAGACCTACATCTTTATAATAGCCTTTTTCCTTAGCAATATAAAATCCTGCAAATTCAAATTGATGTTTCCATAAAAGTTGCAAAGAGACTTTATCCATCGCATTAAGGTTAACAATAGTGAAGATAAACAAAAAAGATAATATTTTAATAATGCTCATAAGTTATTCTATCACAATTTAACTGTTTTAATATGCAATAAGTCATCAATTATTTATCTTGTAAATAGTGCATATAAATATAATAACTTATTATATTTTTTTAGGTTTTTTTAGAGTTAAAGTTAAAAGTTCATAGAGCTTAAGAGTAAAAATTTTATGTTTATCTTGTATAAGAAGTATTATTTGATATACTAGTACAAGAGATAAATGAGGTTTAGAAAATGAGTAGCATAGATATATTTCCATGGGATGATAATTTTAAGGTTGGAATAAAGAAGATTGATGAACAACATCATAAGCTTGTTGAGATTATTAATAATTTAGCTACGCAATTTTCTTTTAATCCTCATAGCATCAACCTTGATACTATTTTTGATGAATTAGTTGAATATACACATTACCATTTTGAAACGGAAGAATTAATATGGGAAGCATATTTTCATGATGAGGTGAGTCATGAAGAACATAAAATTACACATAAGAATTTTATAGATTCTCTGAGTCAATTATTAAAAGAACAAAGTGGTAAATCGGTACAAGAAGTTGCAGAAAATATGCTCGATATGCTTGTACATTGGTTAGTGGGGCATATACTTGAATCTGATAGATATCTTGCATACCGTGTTCTCAGTCTTGAAGAGGGTAGCACTCTAGAAGAGTCAAAAAATATAGCTGAAGAAAAGATGGCTGGATATAATCGTGAAATGACGAAAGTGGTTATGAAAATATACGAAATCTTGTCTCATAATACTTTACGATTAATGCGTGAACTTGATTTACAAAGTAAGATAAAAAAAGAACTTAGTGAGAAAGAACAACTTCTACGTACAGTTATAGATGAGATACCAGATATTTTAGTATTAAAAGATAGCGAAGGGAAATTTCTTCTTGCTAATCAAGCAGTTGCTAATTTATATAACACTACTACTGATGAGATGCTTGGAAAAGATGATAGTGATTTTGGTGTTTCAAAAGAGATGTCAGATTTTTTTCGTCAAAATATACTGGATATTATGAAAAAGGATAAGCCCGAAGTTGTATATGAAGATAGTCTTGATGCTAAAACAAACGAGATACATCATTTTAGATCTATAAAACGTCCTTTCAAAGATAAGGATGGGAAAAATCAAATCCTAATAATCGCACAAGACATTACAAGTTTAATAGAAATACAAAAGGAGTTACAGCATCAACAAGTTTTTTTAAATACCTTAGTAAACTCTATTCCAGCCTTTGTATGGCTTAAAGACATTGATGGTAGATATATGATGTGTAATGCTAAATTCCTTAGCGCATTTAATCTAGAGGAAAAAGATATAGTTGGTAAAACAGATTATGATTTAGTAGAAAAACATTTAGCTGATTCTCTTCGTAAACATGATAAAGATACGATAAAGGAAAATACTCTTAAAGTTCAAGAAAACCGTATATTATTTCCTACTGAAAAGACTCATAAACTTATAGAGTCAAATAAGGTGCCTATGTATGATAAAGAGGGTAAATTAATTGGTGTCTTAGGTATTGGACACGATATAACAAAGAAACGTCAAACCGAGGAACGACTTGAGTATGCTTTAAATGGGTCAAGTGACGGACTTTGGGATTGGAATATGCAAACCAATGAAGTTTATTTCTCTCCTCGTTGGTTAGAGATGATTGGATATGAGAATGATAACTTACCTCAAACCTTTGATTCTTGGAATAGATTGTTACATCCTGATGATAAAGAGCTGATAATTAAACAAGCAAACGATTATATAAATGGAAAAACTGATAAATATGAAGTAGAATTTAGGATGCAACATAAAAATGGAAAATGGATCTATGTGCTTGCTCGTGGGAAACTTGTAACAGATGTAAATGGGAATCTACAGCAACCTCCTCATATGGTTGGGACACATGTTGATATTACTTCAATGAGACAGTATGAGATAGAGTTAGAACATCTTGCCCATTTTGATCCATTAACAAATTTACCAAACCGCCTTTTACTCGCTGATAGATTACAACAAGCTATGCTTCAAAGTAATCGTTCAAATAATACTATTGCAGTAGTGTATATTGATATTGATGGTTTTAAAGAGGTTAATGATAATTATGGACATGATATTGGGGATAAACTTTTAATAGACCTAGCAAAACGTATGCAAAAATCTTTACGTGAGAATGATACACTCTCACGTTTTGGTGGGGATGAGTTTGTAGCAGTTTTACAAGATTTGGATGAACATAGTACTGTTATTCAAATATTACAACGATTATTAGAATCTGTAGCAGAAAACTTAGTAATAGAGGGTATATCTATAAATGTTTCCGCAAGTGTAGGTATCTCATTTTATCCTCAAGATAAAGAGATTAGTTCAGATGGTCTAATACGTCAAGCTGATCATGCGATGTATCAAGCAAAACAATCAGGAAAAAATCGTTACTTTATTTTTGATACGAAACAAGATCAAGTACTTAAAACATTGAATGAAAAGATTGATCGTATAGAAAAAGCATATAATAAGCAAGAGTTTATTTTGTATTATCAACCGAAAGTAAATATGCGTACAGGGAAGATTATAGGTGCTGAAGCACTTATAAGATGGAATCATCCTGAACGTGGAATCTTAGCACCTGTAGAGTTCTTACCAACAATAACTTCACACTCTCTTAGTATTGTAATAGGAAGTTGGGTAATAGAGACAGCAATGAAGCAGTTAGAAGAATGGAATAATATGGGGATAAAAATACCACTAAGTGTAAACCTTGACCCAATGCAACTTGAAGATGATAGTTTTCTTGATAACTTAGATAAGCTTTTGGAGAAGTACCCTAGTATCGAAAAGGGTGATTTAGAATTTGAGATGCTAGAGACAAGTGCTCTAGAAGAGATTTCACATATTGTACATATTATAGATAGTTGTCATGCAAGAGGAATAGGTTTTTCAATTGACGATTTTGGTACTGGTTATTCATCGTTAACTTATTTAAAACGTCTTCCTGCAAAAACATTAAAAATTGACCAAAGTTTTATATTTGATATATTTGATGACACTGAAGACTTAGCTATCGTAGAAGGTATATTGGAACTAGCTAAAACATTCAATAGAAAGGTAATTGCTGAAGGTATTGAAAGTATAGAGCATGGAAGGGTGTTACTCTTATTAGGGTGTGAGTTAGCACAGGGTTATCAGATAGCAAAACCGATGAGTTCAGATAATTTATTGCATTGGTATGAAACATGGAAGTTACCAGAAGAGTGGTCGAGTTTGTCAAATAGAGCCTTACAAGATTTCTCTTTAATATATGCAATGGTTGAACATAGAAAATGGATAAAAGAGGTAATAAATTATTTAATAAATGATACTCAAAATTGTTTACCTGTATCACTAGATGAAAACAAATGTAAATTTGCTAAATGGATAAAAGCTCAGGGTGATAAGATAGTAGATAGTGAGATTGTAGAATTTCATAGTAAACTGCATCAAGATATTCAAACTCTTTTAAAAGAGCATCAAAACAATAATATTAAAATTACAAATGAGCATATAAAACAGCTTGAAAAAGACCGTAATTATCTGATTGATTTATTATTTAAGATGATTTAAAATTAAGTTGATTATGTACTCTATATTCTTTAATAAGTAGAATAACAGATAACATTTAATATAATAAAAAATGATAAAAATATTATTTATATTGAGTGTATCCACTATACTTTTTGCAGGTTCATTAGCTGACTATATTAAAAACTTAAAAGAGATGGTTCTTGTTAAAGAAAGCATGATTCCTGGTAAAGATGTTGTTCTCCCAAAAGATACTCCTCTCTTTGTACAAGAAACCGTTTCAATGTATAACTGGATAAATAATGGGAAAGGAACAAAATTAAATATATACGTTCCAAAAGATAAAGTAGAATTGTATAAAACACATGGTCCCTATCCAGATGGTTTAACTGCAATAGCAATCTATGAAGATCAAGGAATTATTTTTGTGACAGAACACTATGAGGGTGAACCAATCTACGGAACATTTGACAGAGATGGGAATGACATAAGTAAATCTCATCCTTCTTTAAATGTTGCGACATGTTACAAATGTCATGAAGGATATGCTGACATTTGTATAAATGGAACTTGTGCTGTTCCTATTATTGATACGTTTAAAAAAAAATAATTTTAACTAATTGATGTTTATTTCTCTCAAAACAAAGATATTTCTTGCACATCTATTTTTAATACTCATACTTGTTAGTAGCTTATCTTATAAACACTATACAAATATGTTAGACAATTATATAAATAACATCATCACATTTTACACGAACTCTTCATCTTCTATTGTAACAACTGCATCTTTAGCTATTTCTGGTACTAACTATGGAAATATACAACTTCCAAGCTTTATAGAGGAAGTTTCTAGAAACAAAAAACTCTTATTTTTTACAGTTACAGGATTTAGTGACAACACTTTAAAGAAATTTACTGCTGTTTATTCAAAAAAGCACCAAAATATTTTTAGAAATGAATATCCTACTAATTATGAAAAAGAATTGAAAGATAAAATTACTAAATTCAAATCAAAATTAAACGATCCATCTTCTGATAAGGTTAAATTGAACTTTTTAATTGAAAGAACAAATGATAAACTAAATCAATACAACCTCAATATGCGATATTCAAAAAATCTAAATGACAAATATACAAGTCTTTTAGCCGAAAAATCTTCATATATAGACTTTGAAAATAACTTATTGCATATATCAATAGCTACCAATAATATAAACGGTGGAAAAGTGTCTATGGTTTTTGATATTTCTGAAATTAAGGATATTAGGTTTAGTATTTTAAAAGACTTAATAATAGAAATATCTATATCACTTCTTTTTGCGATTATTATACTTATGATTGTTGCAAAAAAAGTAATAGACCCTTTAAAAAGACTATCAATTTATATGTCAAATGATGTTCAAAACTTAAGTACTAATAATATACCAGGGTTAGATTTAAAAGATGAGATAGGAATTTTATCGCGTAGCTTTCACACGCTACTTCAAACAGTAAAAGATAAGCAAATTAAAACAGAAAAAAAAGCATATATAGATGGACTCACTAATATTTATAATAGAAATAAATTTGAAGAAGTATTTCAAGAGGAGTTACAAAGAGTTAAAAGGTATAAACATCCTTTATCTATAGCATTAATTGATATTGATAGATTCAAAAATTTTAATGATACATATGGACATTTAATTGGAGATGAAGTTTTAATATCTATGGCACAAACTGTTAATAGTAAGGTTAGAGGCACTGATACATTTGCTAGATGGGGTGGAGAAGAGTTTATTTTATTGTTTACAGAAACTGATATTCAAACTGCAGAAAACATATCTTTTAAACTAAAAGAACTTATTCAAAAAGTAGAACACCCTATAGCCGGAAAAATAACTGCTAGTATTGGTTTAACACAATATATAGATGGAGACACCAAAGAAAGTATATTTAAAAGATGTGATAAAGCTCTTTATTTAGCTAAAGAAAATGGTAGGAATAGAATTAGTATTTTATAATAAGTGTGTATCTTTCAAACTGTGATTTACTAAATCAGAGATGAAATATTTTACAACTTCAATGTTTTTCAAAATACTGTTATGTTAGGTCATACAGATTTAACAATGACACCTAGTAGTTTAAAAGTCAATAATTGTGGGGTTTAAAAAGTTGTGGCTCCGGATACTGGAGAATCTAAAAAATACTAAAAAGCCCTGAAATAGCCACTTTAAACTCTCTTCTCTATCAAAAAAAGATACTACAAGACATATATTTAGCTACGAGGTAGCTAAATTGTTAAATTCTACTGATAAGTTATATGCATATTAATTTAATATAAGTATATATTTTCGTTATAATATATTTATTATAAGGATATATATGGCGACAATTTATGAGTATCATTCAATTGATTTCAATCATACTTTAAAACTCGACGGGTCTATACCTAAAAATGATAATATTACGTTTGAGATATTTGGACATTTACTTTATGATTTTATTTCCTATAATACTTTTGTATCATTCTATTTTAGAGAAAAAAATTTAGATTATAATTTTTTTGAGTCATTTTTAAACTATTATAATAAGAATCTTCATGCTAAATGGATATTTGATGGAAAAATAACTTTACCAAATTCACACCTTGTTAGAGGTTTAGAAGTGAAAATAAAACGAGAATCAAGCTTAGAAATTTCAGTTGCCTTTCCAGGTGAAGAGCCTATGGAAACATCACAAATGGGTTGGAATGGACGTATGTACATATATTCGGAATCAAATCTAAATAAAGATGA
>Ga0193963_1001445_pt1 | contig 11784 bp, 8 predicted proteins | sample FB_6_MG_FD_140359 | JGI IMG/M metagenome (GOLD analysis project Ga0193963, IMG submission 140359) | Microbial mat bacterial communities from the Broadkill River, Lewes, Delaware, United States - FB_6_MG | ecosystem: Environmental > Aquatic > Freshwater > River > Microbial mats | place: USA...
CATCATCTGAATCAGCAATATCAACACTAGCCCCAATTGCTACATCAGAACCCTGAACATTAAATACAGAAGTTTTTGTAGTACTTCCTGTTATCTCACCAATACTACTTACACTTAATCCACCACTATCTAAATCTATAATAGGTTTATCGTTTAGTGATGTAACACTAATGTTTGCCACTTCTTCTACTAGAGAGTAAGGCGTTGTACTCCCTCTTGTAGTTACATCTACAGTTGAGCCTGCTGAACCTGATTGTTTATCCCAGCCATAAAAGCTAATAGTCGCATTTAAACCATTTTTACCATCTGGGACAAATCTAACTTTATCTGTGTTTTCTAAAAGTAGTGCTGTTGTAGTTGATAGTGCAGGAAAGTCAACCCAGTTAGTTGTATCAACTGAGTATTGCCATGTTCCACTTCCTGTTCCGCCGCTAAGAGGTGTTATACTTGAAGCATAGATTGCTATACCACGTTCAACTCCCTCATTTGAGCCTGTACTTGTGTCATCAACATCACTAAACTCTGCCATCTGCGATATAAGCTCAGATACTGTATTTCCTGTATTTGTAAGTTCATCTTCTGTGATTGTTGTTAAGTTTACATCATTACTACTCTCTACAACTGGTGCGTCATTTACATTAGTTACATTTAACGTCATTGTATAAGATGAAGCAGAATCTGCATAAGCATCATTTACTTTAAATGTAAAGTTATCTATAGCTATATCATTTTTATGATTTAAGTTTGGAATATAAGTTAGCTTTTCAATATCTGCATTTGCTACAGTATCGCCATCACTCAAATCTGAACCATTAAGTTTTAAGCTTCCGTAACTAGGAGCTGAAACAACTACTATATGATCAAGTGTAGCATTTCTATCTGCATCTGCAAAGTTAAAGTCAGCAACACTAAATGAAGCATTTGTATCTTCATTTAGTGTTTTTGCATTGTCTGCTGCTGTTGGAATATCATTTATAGAAGCGGAATCACCTATCGTGATTGTAAATGATTTATCTATATCTCCTGTTGCACTTGCTCTAACATTTATAGTTACAACTTTACCTGCATCTGTATCTGGATCTGGATTTCCGCTTATGGTAGTTGTTCCACTCATAAACTCACTATCTTGACCACTTTGGTATGAATAGGTAATAGTATCAACTGTATCGGGATCGTTTGCCCCACTTGCCCAGTTGTAAGTGTTTACTCCGCTACTGCTCCATGTCTGGTTTTCTGGAGGTGTATTCCACTCAGCTGGGTCATCTGTATAAGTCCCCTTACAAACGAATGAGCCATCCGTTACAGTCTCTGTTCCATCATTTACTGAGTATGCAGTTGTGCTTAAAGTTTGTTCCCCTTTTAGAGCTATATTTGCTACTGCGTCACAGGTAATAGTTGCTGGTGTGAATGTTAGATTATCACCATCTGCATCACTTGCTGAAGTAGTTGTTGTATTTAGTGTTATTGTCTCAGATGAATTCTCATCTACTGTGTGTGTTCCTGTTCCTGCTACTGGAGTGATATTCTCAACCATAACATTTTTCACTAAAACAGATAAATTATAAGATGCACTATCAGAACCATTTGTGGCTGTAACAATTACATTATATATATTATTAGTATCAGCATCAGTCGGTGCTTCGTAATCTGGTGGACTTTTAAATGCAAGTGCTGCTGTAGGAGAACCAGTGATTTCAAACTTATCGCCATCTGTTCCACTTAGGCTAAACGTAATAGCACCAGATCCTGTAGCAGTTATGCTATCTACAGCTGTAGTGTTTTCTAATACATTGATATGACCTGATAAATCACCGCCGCTAATTTCTAAAGGTTTAAACTGTTGAAAGGTAGATCTTGCTGCTAATATTGCGAGATTTGAAGCCATAGTATCTACACCAAAACTGTTAAATTTTAGTACTAATGTACTTCCCTTTACTGCATCTTGGATATCAATACTTACTTTCTTATATCCATCAGTTGACTCTATTCTATCTGATCCAACAGAACTACCATTAATAAAATATTCTATAGAAAATCTGACCTTAAAATTTTTTATGTAAAAATCTATAGTACCTGTCGTATCTGTTAAGAGAACAGTTATTTCGTAACTTGAACACTTTGTTTCGGCAGGGTAATCAGGACCTAAGCCTATGTACAAAAAACTATCTTCAGTCACAGATGGAGTATTTGTTCCATCGGTAAAAGAAAATTTAACTTCTGAATCATCTGCTTGATAAATGTTACAACCTGAAGGAAATTCTACTGAAGGAGTATCAAAAATAGTAGAACTTGATTTCTTTTCATATACATTATCTCCTAAACCATCTTCCTGCTTAGTATCTACATTTCCATCTGCTCCATAGATTGCCCAACTATTACTAGTAGTGGTTAAATTAATAGTACCATTACTTTGATCCGTTATAGTTGGAGTAAAAGTTACAGCTAAAAGCGATGTATTTACAAAAATCATACTTACCAAGATAAATATAAACTTTTTTATTATATATTGATTATTCATCAAATCCCCTTTTATAATCACGATACAAAATCTTAACAAGATATAATCTGTTTCCTGTCGGAAAGATGTCAGAAAACTGTCGGAAAATGCCGAGTTTTATGTGATATAATGCAAGTAAAAAGTAAACTGCAACTATGATAAAACACCTTTTAATTTTTCTCTTTTTCATAACAACTCTTTTTTCAGATTCAAACATCCTAGTTAATGAAGAAGATCATCTATATAATGACTTTAAAATCTCTTATATAAAAGATGAATCATCACTTTTAAAGATTGAGGATATATCTAAACAAGAGTTCTCTAAAGTGAGTAAAAATAACTTTACATTAGGCTACACAAAAGGAAATGCTTGGTTTAAGTTCAGTGTGGAAAATAGAAGTAATGAGAAAGAATTTATCTTTTCACTTAATGAGAGTTTTTATGAGGTAGCAAATCTTTACTACTTTGATGAAAAATGGGTTAAACACTCAAATGGAGTTTTCACACCTATAAAACAAAGAGAAGTAAAGAGTAGTAAACTATCTTTTGAAGTTAAGATACCTACTCAACAAGTAAAAACATTTTATATAGAGCTTCATGCTAAATACGCTTACTTTGGTAACCTAACTCTCCAAAAAAAGAGCTTTGCTAATTACGACAGTACTCTTAGTATTAACTCTATATATATTTTCTTATTTGGCATATTACTTATTATTATACTGTTTAATCTCTTTTTATACCTCAAACTAAAAGAAAATATATATCTATACTATGTAGGCTATAGTTTTTTCAACCTTATATATATAATAAATATGAGTGGTCTTTTAATTTATGTAGGTTTAGAGAGTTATATATATGATCTTCACTTATCAGCTGCGTTCATGATAGCTTTTTTAATACTCTTTTCACTAGAGTACCTTAAAGTACAAAAGTATCTAAAAAGCTACTATAAGGCATTTAAAATATTGGCTATATTTTTCTTTATATTAGGCTTCTTAGTTGTTTTGTCTTATCAACCATGGAATAAACTTATAAATAACCTTGCAGGCTTAACATGTATAACGCTTATTATCATTTCAGTTCTCATATATTTTAAAGGGCTTAGTAGAACAAAGTACTATATATTTGCAATGATGCTGTATTTTACTTTTGTTATCTTATTTACATTTACTGTTTTGGGTTATTTTGAATATACAAATATAACTAGATATGGTTTTGTTATAGCATCAGGAGTAGAAGCAATAATATTTTCTCTAATGCTATCTGACAGATACAATGAGATGAAAGATAAAACCATTTCATCACAAAAACAACTCATAAAAATTAAAGAAAACACACAAAGTTATCTTGAAAATGAGGTACAAAATAGAACAAGCGACTTAACAAAAGCAAATAATAAACTTACAACACTTATAGGGGAAAGAGAACTTCTTTTAAAAGAGGTTTATCATAGAGTAAAAAACAATTTTCATGTAATCATAGGGATGCTCTGGTATGAGAGTATACAAGAAGATACTGATAAACAAAAGTTTCAAGTACTAATAGATCGTATAAAATCAATGTCTATGATTCATGAATATCTTTATAGGTCTAAATATTTGACAAATATAAACATTAAAGATTATCTCGAAGATATTATAAGAAGCATATCTGCATCTTATGGAAACTCCATCATCGAGATTGGTAAAATGTCAAATAATATTATAGTTTCATTTGATCAAGCAATATCGATAGGTATGATAGTAAATGAAGTTTTGACTAACTCCATAAAACACAATGAAGAGAAAAAAAATTTCACTCTGAAAATAGAGTTAAAAAAAGATAAAAACATAAGTATATTAAGCGTATCAGACAACGGTTTAGGATTTGATATATCTACAAAAACAGATGGCTTTGGATTAAAACTAATCAAGCAATTTTGCAAGAAACTACCAAATTCAACATATGATTTTATTTTTAATGACGGTACAGAATTTAAACTTAAATTTGATATTAATACTACTAATGAATAAAAGGACAATATAATTATGAATAAAGAAAAATATAATATTTTAGTAGTAGAAGATGAAATTTACAGTATTCATTATTTAAGACATATACTAGAAGCACTAGGCTACAAAAATATTTATGAAGCTACAAGCAATGATGAAGCACTTAATATTGTAAATAGCCATAACATAAATATTGTATTTATGGATATAAATATAAATGGTTCAGTTGATGGCATAACTTGTGCTAATAATTTAAATGAAAAGTATTTTTTGCCAATTATATTTACAACTGCGTATGGGGATTCTGACACCATTACAGATGCAAGCGATACAAATATTTTTGGATTTCTAGTTAAACCATTTGAAAAAAATGATGTAGAAGCATCTTTAAGTGTTGCAAATAAAATAATAAAAAATACATATAATAACAACCAAACTGTACTAAACACTGATAATGTGATAAACTTAGGAAACAACCAGATATATAATGTCTCGAAGAAAACCTTATCAATAAATAATAATCCCACAAATTTAACAAAAAAAGAACTTACATTTTTACATTTGCTTTGTGAAAATATAGACTATTATGTATCATACGAAACTCTAAAGATGAATATATGGAATAACAAGGATGTTTCAAATTCTACGATAAGAGATACTCTGTTAAGATTAAGAAAAAAAGCACCTCTTTTAAAGATAGAAAATGTATCAAACTACGGGTATATTTTAAAAAAATAATTCATAAAAAGTTACGATTCTACAGTTTATTTTACGGTCTACAGTCTCTAATTTTCCTCTGTTTCCAACATTCCTAAGTTTTTCCTAACTATTTTTTTATATCTTTTCATATCTCTTTTTTCAGTACTCTGCATAACTTCAAGTTTACAAGCATGAACTATGTGTGCAAACTCTGGTTTTGAAAAGATTGTTTCTCTATTTCTAGCTAATTGAATAAGCTGATTTACATCATCTTCAAGTTTTATATCTGTTCTGTCTGTTAGTGCATCGTAAACATTAAAAAATACTTTTCTATCTTCATGCGTCATATTACATGAATCATCCAACATCTTAAGTGCTAACCTAGCAGCATAATCGATTTCAATATCTTCAAATGCATGAACAAAAGCCCAATCATAAGCTTTTTTATATATATTATCTTCCATAGTTAATCCTTGTATAATATATATTTATATGTACAAGATTTATACCATAGATTTTATTTAAACTAAAACAACCTTTTTAAAAGCTCTTTTATCTGTTTTTTATCTATATTTTCTTTTTTACCAGAGTATATATTTGCCTCTAGCTTTTCTATGATCTCTTTAGCTTCAGGATCACTTTCATGTTCAAGTAACTTTACTAAAAGCTGTTTTTCATCTTTTACATCAAAACTATCATTTTTTTCAAACAGAGTAATTTTTCTTAAACTCATTGCAATAACACCAACTATAATTCCTGCTAAAAATAACCCTACTCCCCAAACAACAGATATATCACTATTGTTTGCTTTATCATCACTTATAATCTCTGGTGCATCATCTTCACGTTTAATATTTAGTTTTTGTTCACTGTTCTGTACACCTTTAACATCTATTTTATACTCTTTTGTTTTTATAGTAGTTATCTTATTTGTTTTTGGATTAAAACATTTTAGAGTTATTGCAGGGATCACAAAATCTTTATCAGATACAAAAGCTATTTTTTGAGTTAGAATGTTATTTTGCAGTACTACTTTTTCATCAAATATACTTACGTCTTTAACTTCTGGTTTTAATGTTTTGACATCTTCTAAGTTTCCATCACCTTTTAGTTCTAAGTTAAGATTTACAGCTTCATTTTTATCTATTGAGCTTTTGTCTATACTTGATGTGATCTCAAAATCTCCAACAAGATCTACACCTTGCGGAATACTTTTTACTTTTATATCTAATGCATTAGAAAAGTACGTACGCCATTTAACTTTAGGGATCAGATACCCCCATGAATCACTAGTGTTTACCCTTGAAGCTATTTTGATCTGAGCTGGAGATATATTTAACACCCCATCTCTTTGAGCTGAGAGTTTATAAACCACTTTTGTTACTGTATAGTCACCATCGCTATAACGTTCTGGCTGGGTTTCATCTTTAACCCAAAAACCTTTAAGACTAGGTGGTGTAAACTTACTATCTACTGCATTTGAATTGTTTTTTTGTTTAAACAAAAGTGTAACTTCAAAACTCTCACCAACATAAACTTCACTTTTTGAACTATCTAAAGTTAGTATATATTTAGAATCCTTTGTTATCTTTTGTTTTGTAACTTCTATATTTATAGGAGATGTGTACTCTGTTTTTCCATCTATATCTACAGGTATTGACTTGATCACACAACTTTTTTGAGGTAAAAACTTGTAAGTTAAAATATTTGTTTTTTTATAATTACCATTTATTATCTCTACACTCGTTTGAGAACCCGTTGAGATCACATCCTCTTCACATAACTTCTCAATATTTGGCTTTTTAATATCCTCTCCATTAAGCTTTAACATAAGAGTGACCATCTCACCCCTCTCAACTTTGCTGGCATCTACACTAGCACTAACAGATGCATTTAAAATATTTACAATAGTTATTAAAAGTATTAAAATCTTACCAAGGTTTTTCATTTTCATCTTCCCTATTTTCTGATTTATTTAGTCTGTAAAGATAAGTTTTTTGTTTATTTTGAAGTTGATTGATCCATTTCTCTAGTTCTGCATCACTCATCTCTTTGATCTGAGCATTTTGTTGTTCAAACTCTTTTTCTTGATTTTCTTTATCTTCTTCTTGATTATCTTCTTTTTTCATCTCATTTTGTTTACTTTTAGACTCATTATTATCTTCATTTTTTTCCTTGGAGTCCTCTTTCTTATCTTGTTTATTTTGCTCTTCTTCTTTCTTTTTCTCGTCAGATTTTTTTTGATCACTTTTTTCTTGTGAATCTTTGTCTTGTTGTTGATCTTGTTCTTGTTTATCTTTCTTATCTTGATCTTTTTGTTGATCATTTTTATCTTGATTATTTTTATTGTCTTGCTGTTGTTGCTGTTTTTGTTTTTCTAGCTCTTTTTTAACAGCTTCAAGATTTTCTCTTACCTCTTTATCTTCTTTGATCTCTAAGGATTTTTCATAAAATTCTTTTGCTTTATTTAAAGATTCTGGCTGTTTTGACTTTACATAGCTGTTTCCTATATTTGCATAGTTTTTTGCTCTTTGACTTGCATTATCAAATACAGCTTTTTTGTACAATTCTAAAGCTTTTGTATAATCTTTTTGTTTATAGTATGAATTTGCCGCATTAAAATAACTTTGTCCACTTTGATGCTCATCTGCGTACTTTTCATAGATCTTAGAAGACTTTTCATACTCCCCTGCTTCATATGCTTTTTTAGCTTTTTCCAGATCCATAAAGTCAAATAAACCTGCCTTAAGTTCAGAAGTTGAAGTAACAAGTAAAAAAACTAAAAAGACATTTGGAACATCAACTTTTACACGTTTACTCATTGAACTAAGTGCTATTAAAAGTATAAACAAAGCAAGTCCTACAGGATAATAAAATAGAGGTATATACTTCTCTATGTCCTGAGATTTCAACTCTTTTTTATCACTAACTCTTTGAATCTCTTCATACATCGTTTTTATATCTATATCTGAAGTGGTACTTTGTATATAAACTCCTCCACTCTTTGTTGCAAACTCTGAGATCTCTTCGTTTAGTTTAGAGATTATTATGTCGCCTTTGTATTTTATGTATGTACCGTCTTTTTGTTTAACAGGTGCACCTTTTTTTGTTCCGACTCCAAGTATAAAAACAACTATGTTATTATCTTTTGCATACTGTATCTCTTCACTAAAGTCACTTTTATCACCGCCATCACTTAAGATCAAAAGATACTTTTTCTCGCCTTCAGCACTTGAGTTTGCAACAACCTCAAGCATAGACAAAAAGTCAGTTCCTTTTTGTGTTATAAAAGATGTGTCAAGTTTTGAGAGTAGAAACCCAACAGCAGTTGAATCAAAACTAAGTGGAGAAACAAGGTAGGAGTTCTTAGCAAATGCAACAACCCCAACACGTTCATTTGGCACCTTTTCTAAAAACGTAAGTGCTTTGTTTTTTGCAAGTTCAAGACGTGATGGGTACAGATCATGAGCAAGCATTGAGTCACTAATGTCTAAAGCTATCATAATGTCTGAACTTTTAGCTTTTACTTTAACTACACCATCTTTTATAACAGGTTGAGCTAAAGCTATAACCAACAACAAACCTGCGAGAAAAAAAAGTGCATTTCTTGCTTTGAGTGTTAACATATTTGCGGACACTCTTAACTTCTCAACTACCTCATCACTAAAAAAATGTGTTTGAGGATCTTTTTTTGTCAGCAATAGTGCAAACAGTACTAACATCGGTGGCAACAAATAATATAAAAACTGTGGGTATAAAAAAGTCATTCGCCAGCTCCTATTTTATTTCTCATATATACATAAAGCATAAGAGACATAAAGCCAATAAAAAGTGGATAAAAATAATAATACTGAATGTAAGAGAAAGTCTCACTCTGTATCTCAGACTTTTCTAACTCATCTATACGTTTGTATACCTCTTCAAGCTCACCAGCATTTGATGCACCAAAAGCAATTCCTCCACTCTCTTTAGCTATTTGAAGCAGTACATCTTTGTTGTACTCATTAGATCGTCCTATCCCTATAGGATAAACTTTTACCTTTTCTTTTTTAACCATATCTAAAGCTACATCAAGTGGAAAACGGCTCTCACCTGAATTATATCCATCAGTTAAGAGTATGATCACTTTAGACTTTGACTCACTCATCTTTAAAAGATTTACACCTTGAGCTAGGGCTTCATAAAGAGCAGTTTTCTCACCTGCCATACCAATATAAAATTCTTTTACAATTCCCTTTAATATATTCTCATCATAAGTTAAAGGTGATGCTATAAATGAGTAAGCTCCAAAAACTATAAGACCTATGTTGTCATTTTTTCTTTTATCTATAAAATCACTGACTATCTCTTTAACAGCATCAAACCTTGTAGACAATGGAGAAGTTGGATCAAAGCCCCTTGCTTTCATAGATCCAGATGAATCAAGAACAAGTGCTATCTCATAACCATCTTTTGGCTCCAACTCATATGGTTCATCTTTTACAGGACTCATTAAAGCTAAGATGATCATACTTATAGCAAGCCACTTCAGAAAAAACAATAGTTTTGATTTTGATGCTGTACTTTTCATAAAAGATGCTGTGTGTGGAAAGTATATGGATGGTAGTTTCATCTTACATAAACTTGCACAAGCTATAAAGAAAAATATCAAAAAAATCAGTTTTGGAAACTCAAAGTAGATCCCATCAAACATCGATCATTCCCTTGTATAGTTCTATATAATTAAGTGTTTCTTGATCAAATTTTTCTACACTTTTTTTGTATTTGTATCTCTCTAATCGAGATGTGAGGTTTTCATACATCCCTTTTTGCCTATCTCCATCATTCTTAAAAGTAGCACCATATAGTGAGAGCGCATAAGCTGCTTTTTTAGTATCATCTAGATCAACACTAGAGATCAGTTTAAAGTGCTCTTTTCTTTCGTTATAACTATTTTTATTTTTAAAATACATATAGATCAGGTACAAAATACTAAGTAGAACAATAACTCCAAGTACACTAAAGCCTACAAGATAGTAAAAGGAGTATTCCTCAACTTCAACAATAGTTTTTATATCATGTATAGGTATGTCGTAGTTTTGTTGTTGCATCTTAACTTACCTACCTTCAAACAAGCGACGTAAATTTACGCTTGGGTTATCATCTGTATATACTTTAGTAAAACGAATTTGATGTTTTCTAAATGTATCAAAAAGTTTATGATCGTGCACCTGAACTTTTTTTGTGTAAGCATTAACACTTGAACGGTTAAAGTCACCCTCCAGCCTAGCTCCACTTTCAGGATCCACTAAAGATGCAAAACCCATTTGCGGAGGATTTTCCTCTAGTTTATCACGAACTATGATCGACACAACTTCGTGTTTTTTAGCAAGCAGTTTAAAGTCAGGTACCTCAAAGAAGTCACCTACAAAAAGGATCAATGACTTTCTTTTTAACCTTTTATATAAAGTATCTGCTATAAATTTAAAATCTACTTTTTTATTTAGTGCATCAAACTCCAAAATCTCGTTTGTTATAGACTGAACCTGATGTATCTTTTTACTAGGTTTGTAAAAACTTTCCATCTGATCTGTAAAACTGTAGTAACTTAAAAGATCACCATTTTTCAAAGTTGAAAATCCAAGTAAAGCACACACTTCAGCGATCGATTCTTGTTTAAATTTTTTACTTCCAAAGTGAACACTACCGTTAAGTACGGAGACTAAAACAACATTTAGCTCACGTTCTTCACGAAAGATCTTTATATAAGGGCTTTGCATTTTAGCTGTTATATTCCAGTCAATATGGCGAATATCATCACCTGGCATATATTCACGAAGCTCTATAAAGTCATAACCCTCTCCTTGAAATATGGAAGGATTGTTTCCCACCATTTCAGAGAAGACTTGACGTCGTGCACGAACTAGTATCTTTTGTAGTTTTGACATTTTTTACCTACGGTATTTTTACAGTCTCTATAACTTTTTGTATGATCTGATCTGTTGTGATCCCCTCAGCTTCAGCTTCATAAGTAAGTACAATACGATGACGCATAAGCTCTTTTGCTATATATGCAACATCAACAGGTGTTACAAAATCTTTATCACGCATAAAGGCCATAGCTTTTACTGCTTTAAACATGTCTATACTTACACGTGGACTTGCCCCAAACTGTATAAAGTCTTTTAACTCTTCAAGTCCATACTCCTCAGGATTTCTTGTAGCATTTACAAGCTCGATCATATACTCTTCAACTTCTGCATCAACATGAACATCTTTGATCTGCTTTTTTAGTTCATCTATATCTTCTTTAGAGATCACAGCGTTGATTTGCTCAAAGTTTCCACTTGAGATACGTCTTGCGATCTCAAGTTCTTCATCTTTTGAGTTGTAATCAACTATAAGCTTCAACATAAATCTATCTAGTTGTGCTTCTGGAAGCTGGTAAACACCCTCTTGTTCAACAGGGTTTTGTGTAGCCATAACAAAAAATGGAAGTTCTAACTTGAACGTTTCATCGCCTAAAGTTACTTGCTTTTCCTGCATAACTTCAAGTAGTGCAGACTGTACCTTTGCAGGTGCACGGTTGATCTCATCTGCAAGTAAAAGGTTAGTAAA
>Ga0193963_1001451_pt1 | contig 11773 bp, 12 predicted proteins | sample FB_6_MG_FD_140359 | JGI IMG/M metagenome (GOLD analysis project Ga0193963, IMG submission 140359) | Microbial mat bacterial communities from the Broadkill River, Lewes, Delaware, United States - FB_6_MG | ecosystem: Environmental > Aquatic > Freshwater > River > Microbial mats | place: USA...
AGTTCCATGGACTAAATTTGATTACAAAAAATGTTTAACTATTCTAAATGAAACTAAAAAAATCTATAAAAAATCTATAAATAGAGATTTTGCTTTTGAAATTGAATTAAATTACCTATATTCAGCCATTTATTCTGCTTTAGGTAATACAGATGAATCTTTTCAATTTTTAGATAAAAGTTTAAAATTATCAAATAAAACTAAAATATATTTTAAAACAGATGTACTTTATAGATTATTAGCAAACTTCTATCTTCTCTCTGAAGATTATGAAGGATTCTTATTAAACATAAATAAAGCCAAACAGTTTGCTGACTTTACAGATAATAAACGAACCCTTTATTTTATAGAAATTAATTATGCCGCATATTATAATAAAATTCACGAATCATATGAGGCGTTAAAACATTTAGAAAAATCAAAAGATTATTACAAACCTTGTACATTTTATTATATTGAACTTACAAAAGCTTATTATAATTTAGAAGAATATTTAAAAGCTTACGATTCAATTAAAAAATCTGTTTTTGATCCAGAAAATGCTCCTAATAAACACCGAATAGATTATCTTATTATTTGGACTGGTAAGATTTATGAAGGACTTATTTTAAATAAACTTGGAAAATCAGATAAAGCAATTGATGAAATAAATTATGGAATTAGAAAACTCGAAAAATTTGGAAATACAGCCAATTTAAATTTTGCTTATAAATGTTTAGGTGAAGTTTTCTCAACAAAGAAAGACTTTGAACAGGCATTCCAAGCAATGAAAAAAGCTGATGAAATCGAAAAAAATACACCCCCATCATCTAGGGTTTTATTGTAGTAATTTATACAAAAAAAGAAGTTATTAATATCATCTAATAACTTCTTTTACTAATTAAATATAATATGCTTTAAAATAATTGTTTGAATCTATTATAATTTCAATATCATTATCAATTTTACCTAGTAGCATTTCTTTTAATACCGGAAGTATCACCACCTCAGTATCAAAATGACTTGCATCTATTAAACATAAATTATTTTCATTTGCTAATTGCACATCATGATGCCTTATATCTCCAGTAATAAAAACATCAACATTTTCTCTTATTGCATGTTCAATAAATTCGGTTCCATCGCCTCCAGATAATGCTACTTTTTTAATACTTCTATTTTCATCTCCATAAAATTTTACATAATCACAATTTAGTTTATCTTTTACATCTTTTGCTAATGATTTTAAAGATCTACTAATCTCTAAATCACCTACTCTGCCATATCCATATTCTATATTTGAGCCATTTATTTCAAATAAATCATATGCTACTTCCTCATATGGATGCACTTTTAACATTTCTTTAAGAACCTTCTCTATCTTTGATTCACAAATAATAGATTCGATTTTAACTTCATTTACTTTTTCTAATATATTCTTTTCTCCTATAAATGGATTAGTCCCATCTAATGGTTTAAATGTTCCCTCTCCTTTTGAGCAAAATGAACAATGACTATAATTACCAATATGGCCAGCTCCATTATTAATAATTGCTTCTCTTACCTCTTCACTATGTGAAACAGGTACAAATACACATAGTTTATATATTTTTTCACTTTGTGTTATATCTAAAATTTTATAAGTATCAATTTCTAATTTCTTTGCCAGTTGAACACTTACCCCTTCTAAACAAGCATCTAAATTTGTATGTGCACTATAAACAGCAATATCATTTTTTATTAATTCAAAAATAATTTTTCCTTTTTTATCTCTTTTATCAATTTTTTTAATATTTGAAAAAAGCATTGGATGATGAGAAATAATCAAATCTACATTTTGTTCTATAGCTCTATTAACCACTTCAATTGTAATATCTAATACAAGCATTATTTTCCTTATTTCACTATTTTCATCACCAACTTGTAAACCTGAATTATCCCATTTATTTTCTGCCAATTTTATAGATGCTATATTTTCCATCATTTGTATTATTCGATTTAATTTCACTATTTATCCTCCACCAAAATATTTTTATATAATTCACTTTCCTTATTCAAATAATCTTCTATCTCTTTAATTTTAATTTCAAAACATGGAATTCCATCTGAATATGGAGTCAATTCATATAAATCATAATAAATCATTATTTTATTTCTATCAAAGAATATATTATAATCATCTCTTTCAAAAAGTTTAGCCAGCTCAATATCATTTTTCCCTTCCGCATCAAAAACAAAATAATCTGTATCCTTATATTTATCTCTCACTAATTCGGATACTTTTTTCCGCCAATCTTTTTCATCATTAAATAATGAATTTGCATTAATGTTTTCTCCCGTATTTATATCAAATAGTAAATACTCTACATCATATAGTCCATGCGCTGCTCCAATTGAATACCACGAATTGCCTTTTTGAATTTGAAGAATCGAATTAAATTTCTTCACTTCAAAATCAGTTTGAGAACTTTCACTTAACCATGATTCTTCTATTTCTTCATCTGTTTCTTCATTCAAATTTTCTTCTGAATATGGAAAAATAAAATTTTGTTTAATTCCTAAGTTTATTTTCTCTTGAATCTTTTTATCTTTTAATTCTATTTCAGGATATATAGTAGAATATCCGTAATACTCTGAATTTTTTTTGCTAAATATCTTGCAGTTATCACTAACTGAATAAATATTTTGCTCTCCTATAAATTTGCCCTCTGTATTATAATAAATAAAATCAGAATTTCTATCATAATTTTCTGATGTAAATATCAATATATCTTTATCCTTTGACACCAAATAATTATAATTAAGTTTAGGATATTCTTCTATTATTTTACCATTTCCATCTATAAAATAGCCTTGTTTTTCTTCATAAACCCAAAATATATTTTGATCTATTTGCTTAATATCATAATACTTAAAATCAGTAATTTGCTCTCCTTTAATATTAAACAATGCCTTTTTTGAAAAATCAAAAAACATAAATTCTTGTCCATAAAAATTTTCATCATATTTCATCACACTAAAAAAGTTGTCCGCTATTTTTTCAATATAACCATATTCACTTCTAAGTACAATTTTATTATCATTATCTCTTATTCCATATAATCTATAATCATATCCATCTTTATCTTTTTTCTCTAAAACATCAATATTATTAATTTTAGTTATATCTTCTTTCCATTTTTCATAAGATGAATTAATATATATAGTTCTATTTTCTTTTAAATCTAAATATTCAAAAGAATCTCCATATTCTTCTCTTATAAATACTCCATATTCTTTATCAAAATATAAGAAATTCTCTTTTAATTTAAAAAATTCAACTACTTTGCCATTAATTGATAATAAATCTCTTTTTGATCCTTCATCTGAAAAAGAAATTGCAATTACATATGGCAAATTAAATGTTTCAATTGAATTATATTTATCAAAGTCAATCAATAATTTTCCTTCTTTATTGATAATTGCTGCTTTATCATTTAAATAAACTACCGCAATTTCTTCTTTATCAAATAATTCCGCTCTATCATAAATTGGTTCAATTACAAAATCATCATAATTTTTAGCATCTACATATCCCCATTTTATTTTTCCATCATTAATTCTACTTTTAGGCAATAAAGTACACTCGCTATTATTTTTTTGTAAATTTTCTTTATTTTCTTTTACTTCTTCTTTATTTTCATTTATTTCTTGTTCATCAGCTTGTTTTTTTTCAGCTACTACTTGTTTATCTAATTTACTATTTTGATCCATTCCTTCTTTATCACTACATCCAGTAAATAATAACACTAATATACACAATAAAAACACTATTTTATTTTTCATTCTCTAACTCCTTTTTATAAAGTAATTTAATTTCATTTAATATGCAATCTTTAAAATCCAACAATTTTTCATTTATAAAATCTTCATATTTTAAGCCTCTATATTTAGCTAATGCATTTTTAATTATCTTCAAATATTTTTCTTTATGCATGTTTTTATAAAAATCAATTGCCCAAATTGCTCCTTCTTCTTTTGAACATATTTTTTCTTCCTTAAGAAAACATAAAACTCTACATAAATTTAAAATATAATAAACTGGATCTAAGTTAATCCCATTATCTGCATCTAACGCATCTAAAACAATAGAATCTAAATAATACTTTTTTTTGATATTGTCAAATAGCAAATTAATAGGTTCACCATACAAGCATTCTCCTCTAAATTTTATTATATACATATGTGCGGCTAAATCAGAATCTTCCCCTGGACCAATAAAAAAAGATTTATTCTTTAAATAATCTTCCTTATATGTATTTGAGTAATGCAATATATAATTTGTTGGATATGTAAAATTAATTATATCTTTTTTTAAAACCACACTCATCTCAAACCCTTTTTTAGGTGCTGCTTTATCATTTTCCAATAAAATATCTATTAATTTTCTTTTAACATTTATATCTATATTCTTTTTTACAACAACTAAAAAATCAATATCGCTCATTTTATAATTAAAACAATCCATAGCTAAAGAACCATGCAAATAAATCCCTATCAAATTACTATCTAATTCTTTTTTATACTCTTTAACTATTTGAAATACTAATTTTCTCGCATTTTCTTTATTCATTTTATAACCACCCTACTATTGTTATCGCTAATATTGATGAAATCATTCCTACAAATGTTCCCAAAAATAATTCTTTTGGGGTATGTCTTTTCATTGAGAGCCTTGCCCAAAATACTAATGGAAAAATAAATGATAAACAAACAGCAATCTTCCAATTGAAATACAGCAATAAAACAAATGGACCAGAAACTCCACAAGCATGTCCACTTGCCTTTATCTTAATAATTCCATTAAAAAAAGATAATATTAGTCCAGAAATAAAATATGCAAGTATTATAAGAAATACTATCTTATTTACATTTAAAATTATACTTGCTAAAAAGCCTACAAAGTAACCAATCAATGCCAAGATAAATGCTAATTTTCTTTGAAATGCTCTTCCTTTCACCTTCCATTTAGGAATAATTATTTGAATTGGATAAGCCAATAATGGCAATACAGTTAAACATAATACAATTAGTAAATATCCTTTGATATCTATTTGATTTGTAAAATAATACATACCTGTAGTTAAAAATAATGCCAATATTGGGACGACTGTTAAAATACTAATTATTTGAGCTATTTTTTTCAATTAATTTTCCTACCTTTCTGTTCTTTTGCTCTTTTAGATATTTATTAAGTTCTCTTTTATTATTAATAATCACTAATTTTTCTAAATAATTATTTAAAAATAAATTGTATTCTGCCCTGTCCTTTTCAAAATCTTTTGTCCATTTAATCATCCATTTTAACATTTGAAAATTGGGCTTATAATGACATTTTTCAATTTTTAAATTTTGTTTAATAATTCTTAAAAATATCCTAAAAACCCTCAAATATAAAGGCATATCTAAGAAAACAATTAAACTTTTATTCATCTTTACTAATATCCATCTCTATTTTTTTTAAGTGATTTTCTAAATATTCTTTTGAAAGTTTAAGCCCTTTTAATAATACCTCTTCATTTTCATTTGCAAATTCTAATAATTCAGAACTTGGAGAATCAAAAAAGTTAGCATGAAAATCTTCATGAGCCTTATATGCCTTAAGTCCTTTAGAAGTTAATTTAAAATATGTGTTTTTGTTATTCCCTTCTTTTTTTATTCTAATTAATAATTCTTTTTTCTCCAATTTATTGATTATTTTAAATATTGCTCCCTTTGTAATTCCAAGCCTTTTTGCAATATCCGTCATATTATATTCTATATTATCTCTAATAAAAACCAATGTATGAATTTCCGAAGGAAATAATTCTATACCATCATAAACTCTTTTAATTTTTTCAGTTTTATTCATTAATTCAATATATTTTGAACCAGTTTCCATAAACTCATCAACTATCTTTTTCACACTAACCTCCCATAACTATTAAAGACTTAAAACCAATATTATTATACTAGTTTTAAGTCCAATATTTGTTACTAATAAATTAAAATTATACTTTATTAGATTTGATGAATATCAACTATTTCTTTAATCACCTTAAATTCTCCATTGTAAAGTCCATTATCATCATATTCGACTTCGCCAATTTGATTATCATATGGATCTTTACGCAAATATTTCTTTTTAGGCAAAAATGGATACTGATAATGTGAATTTGCAACCATTCTAAATGGATCTAAATTGCCAAAATAAAAATTCCATCTTTTCATATTTTTTGTTCTATACGCACTTCCACCAAAAGATAAATCAGCAAATAACCAACCATAAGGTTCAATATAAAACTGAGTCCAGTCATGACATCCTATTGAATCTGGTTTTATATATAATCCCGATTGCCATCTAGCAGGTACTCCTACTATTCTGCAAAGCGTTATAAATAAAAGTGCTTGAACTCCACAATCGCCCTTAAGATTATACGCCGCATATTCAGGTATATTAACTATTGCAGAATAGGATCTCATATATGAGTATTGAACATTAGTTGTTATGTAATCATATATTTTTCTTGCTTTTTTTAATGGATTAATTTCATCTTCAATTATTTCTTTAGCCAAATCAATCAAAAAAGGTGTAAAACGAATATGTGGTAACCATTCTTCCGTGTAAAATTTAGGCTGAATTTCAGATACATTATTGTAATCTATCTCGGTATATTTGGCATGATTTTCATATGAATATTCAACTGTAAAAGTTTCAGAACCCTTAACTTCTTCCTCAAAACAAATAGTTCTTTGTCCATACTCTAAAGGGGCAATTTGTTTTGGCTTATGTGATGTAGCTAGTATTTTAATATTTTTAATTTGTAGTGCCTCTTGAGGTATTGTCAAATGAATAGTTGCATTCTTATTATTGTTAATATTTTCTTTATTTAACTTAATTCCAGTTTTAACATGCGTAAAATATTTCATTTCACCATTTAACATCATTTGATCTACAACTTCATCTAAGATATTTTTAACTCCTGTTGCATCATGTTCACCAACATTACTATAATAAACCTTCATTACATTATCAAAAAAACTAGAATGAAACTTTATCTCACCATTTATATAAATCCACTCTGCATATCTTTCATCCTTAAGATAATCTAAATCATCTTTTTTAAATCCATCAATCTTATCACTTAACATTTTAAACGCATCTTCATAACTATAAATATATTCTTTCTCCAATAAAGTAATTCTATGTTTTTCAAACAAAAGTCTTTCTTTAAGCATTTTTGATATATTTCTATTAAGATATATATCAATTAACCTATTAGCCGATTTAAAATCTCCAAACATAATGGTTCTATTAATATCCTCTGGTAAATCTACAACTAAATAATTTAATTTATTCATTTTCCTCCCCCTCTCACTTATTTAGTATTATACTACTTTTAAATCAAAAAGCACATATCTTAGCATAATTAGTAAATATTTTTTGCATTTTTAGGTAATTCAAAAATATCTCTTATAAATTTGCTACTCTGCTTAGCTTCTTTTGTATTATAACTGTAATTAAGCTTATACGATACTTCAAGTGCTACTTTATTAAATAAATCACATGTTTTAAATAATGAATTCCATGTATTATCAACTGAACTTAAATTATATGTTTCTACTAATTGATACCAAAGTTCTTTATCAATATATTTATTTAAATATTTATATGATTTACCCATACTTTTCTTAAAATTAGTTTCAATTCCAGCTTTCCATGATAGCATTTTTAAAAGCTGTATTCTTACATAAGAATTTAATACATCATTTGAATATAGTATTTCTTCTCTCCACAATCCTTTTGCGCAATATGGTGCAACCCACCAAAATTCGTTGCATGTACAAAAAAATTCCTCTTTTGAAGGTTTTTTCACCCAATAATCCTCATCAGAAGCTTCTTCAATTTGAGGCAAATATTGCTTTTTATCCAACAATGGAACTGTTAATTTATCACTTCCATATTCTTTTAGCATGCTATCAATTGGCTGCAAATGTAAATCAATTCTATTGCCATCAGAAAATTGCATTAAATAAGTATATCCCTTAGTAAAATCAATTTTTCTACCTAAAAGCTTATCATTTTTATCTGGTTCTTGACTAACTATAACTTCTCCAAATATTTTAATCCAATTTTTATCTTCAATAAATGCCTTGGTTTCTTTTACAACATATACTATGTCATAGTCTTGAAAAATATCTTTTTTGACTTTATTATTAGTTCTTGATCCATTCATATATACGGCTAAAATATTTTCATTCTCTTTAGCTGTTTTAAGTATTAAATCATACATTTCATTTTCTTTTCTCATTTTTTTCCTCCTTTATGCAACTTTTTCACATGTAAAACCGTCTAATATATATAGTATATATTATAGGAGGTCATATGAAAAATTTACTAACTACTTTATCTATCATTATTATATCTACACTACTATTTATAAGTTGCAAATCTTTAGATATTGCATCAAGTGTTAATTCAGCTAAGTCAAAAGCATTATATAATTCAAATACAAATCTATTCCCGTGTATTGGTAGTATTGAAAAATTTGATTCTAATAAAATATATATAAAATTTGGAACTTATGTTGAATTTTTTGAAATAGACAAATCTCAAATTAACGATTATTATGTTGGTGAATATGTTTGTGTTATGTCTTCTAATGATGGAATTAAAATAGAAAAATATCAAAAGGACAATTTTGATAAAAAAATATATCCTTTTGGTAATGAAATAAAAACTATACGGGGAAATGTAAATAAAATAATTGATTCTTCAAGTTTTTCAGTCATTAGTAATAATGAAAATTTTATTTTCAATTCCCCAAATTGTAACGATATAAGTTTATATTCCAATTTATCAATAGAATATATTAGCACTTCAAAAGGAAATTTAAACGCAGTAAATATATATAACGAGGACTTAGAATTAAAGCTTTTTATTGATTCAATAGAAAGAAATGATATTGGAGAAATGATATTAAACACTAAAACTAATATAGAAAATGAACATATTGACTATATTATAAGTATTACAGCTGAAACAAATATTGAATTAAATTTATCAATTTTAAAACAAAATTCTAAAATAAAAATTATACCTTTTAAAAATTCAGCAGAAAAAAATGATAATAAACTTATCGCAAAACGTATTAGTTTGATAAATTAAATTAGTAAAAAAAGTCAGTTAACAAATGTTTTAATTTGTAACTGACTTTTCTTATTAATTTATAAATTTTACTTATCTTCGATTTCGAAAATTGATCCAGCGTTTATAAAACCTAGTTTCTTTGCCGTTGCTTTTGATGCTTTATTATCATCACTAGCTCTCCAAAGAGTAATTTTATCTGTGTTATCAACTAATTTAGAAACACATGCCATAATTAATCCTAAACCTCTATATTCAGGTACTGTAAGAACTCCAACATCAGCAATTTTATCTCCCCAATACCAATATGAAGCAACCGAAACAATTTCATTTCCCTTTAATACACCATAAACCAAATCATCATCAACATTAACTTGACCTTGTTCTTTATCATCTTCACTACATTTATCTAAAAATTCTTTAAATGCATCGCTATCATTTTCATTAAGTTCTCTAACTTCAAATCCATCTTTTAATTCATAAACTAGTTTCTTATGTGGCTCCCTAATATTTATTTCTGCCTTATCAGTTATTTTCTTTCCTTGATTTTCAGTTAATATGTCTTCAATTGAAATAATATCTTTTTCTGGTAATTTTACATTATCTCCAGTTTTATTAAAAACCCATGTTCCATTTTCATTCCATGTATAAACAGTAGTTTTTTTTCTTTTACTATCTTCTATTACAAAATTTTTGTCTTTAATTTCTTGGTCCATTAAATGTGCATAATAATATTTCGAAAAATTAGATAATTCCATAATAAGCCTCCCTAAATAATAAATATTTATTTAAACTATATCTTAATTAATACTAAAAATAAATATCTTAAATAAATTGAACTATTTTTTCCCACAAATCATCACTTAATAAATCTTTTAGCTAATTTATGCATAAAAATCAAATTAATAAACATCATAAAAATTGCAATAATACTAATTGCTATATATTCATTTAAATTTTTACCTTTAAAATAGTTAAAAATCAAATATATACATATTGGAATTTCTATATATGAACTAAAAATAAATAATTTATTTTTCATAAAAACAATTGATTGAATTAAATGAATAAATAAATGTAATGTATATGCTATTAAAACGCCTCCCCAAATTTGTTTATTATAGCAAAAAAACGATATATAAACTAATATTATAAATTCTTCAATAACAATAATACTAAATTGTTTTCTATTTATTAATTTCCCCTTATCAATTTTTAAATCCTCTCTATTGTCTTTAAGCCATTTTGGCAAAAAATAGATTTCTTCTATTTCGTGAATTACAAATAAAATTAATAACAATATATTCATTTAATACCTCCCTTTTAAAATGTTATAATAAATATATCTTAATATATTTAACTTACATTTTTCAATTCAAAAAGAGGTGAATTTAGAATGCATAAGAAAATAATTGTAAATAATAAAATGGAAAAAGGATATTATTATCTTTCTGAACCAATCGGTGAAAACTTTGATAAATCATTTAACCCAGAACTTACACCCAAACAAATGCTTGAATTAGGTGTTTTTGGCGGTAAATATATAACGGATTGTACCGATGAATTTCCTTTAGATTGGTTTGAAAATGCAAAATTATCTCCACTTAAAAAAGATATTTCACTTAATTATTTTAAAGTAGATGCTTCTCTTTCATTAAAAGAATGGCAATTAAAAGGATGGATTCACCCCTCTGATCCAAGAGGTTGGTTTCAATGGTACTGCAGATATTATTATGGAAGAAGAATTCCAAATGAAGATATTATACAAATTAAAAGATGGAGAGCCATAAGACGTCATTTAGGAGCTATTAAAAAAAATTGCCTGCCTTTAGATATGAATTGCAGAAAAAAACAAAGGCAAGCTCTTCTTCATTGGGCTTATGATAGCCGCAAAATTTAATTTACTTTCTAGCTAATAAAATATCTAATTGCATAGGATAACTTTCCATTATTGCTTTATAATATACTATAATTTTATCTTTAACTTTTAATTCAGCAATATCAAATTCTGTTGTTATATTGCTGAAATTAATTGTATATTCTCCTCCATTAGCATCAATTAAAGTTGCAATAAGTTCTCCTTCTTTTCCTCTTTCCAAACACTCTATACTTAATTCTATTTTAGAGTTATTTTGTAAAACAAATAGCGATCTATATTTATTATTTTCATAAGATTTAATTGCATAAATTTCTACTTCATCATTAGTTTCTAATTCTAAATATTCATCAAAATATTGAACGCTAATTTTATCTAGCCCAGTATTAACAACAATTTTACTTTTATCAAATGATTCAACTGATCCACTTATAATATCAATTTTATCTCCCATATTAGTATGTGTCATGGAATAATCATCTTTATCTAATTTTTTTAAATAATTTCCATCTTCACTCTTTATTAATTGAACTTCTTGCCCTAAATAAAATTCCTTATTAAACCCATTGTAATCATAAATATCAACAATGTCTCCTGAAATAATATGAACTTTATCTTCTTCAAATTTCATTATTGATCCAACAACTAAGGCATCTTTATCTTTAGGATTAGTCTTAGAATCTTCATCAGGTACTTCTATAATAATTTTATTATCTTTCTTATTTTCACCACTACAACCAATAAATACAACT
>Ga0193963_1001452_pt1 | contig 11772 bp, 15 predicted proteins | sample FB_6_MG_FD_140359 | JGI IMG/M metagenome (GOLD analysis project Ga0193963, IMG submission 140359) | Microbial mat bacterial communities from the Broadkill River, Lewes, Delaware, United States - FB_6_MG | ecosystem: Environmental > Aquatic > Freshwater > River > Microbial mats | place: USA...
CATCTGACTTAGAAGATATCATCAAACAAACTGAAGTAGAAGTTATGTTAAGTGGTACTGACGATGGTAGCAATGCAATTGTTTCTATACATCCAGGTGCTGGTGGAACAGAATCATGTGATTGGGCAAATATGCTTTATCGTATGTATCTTCGATGGGCAGAAAGAAAAGGATTCAAAGTTGAGATTCTTGACCACCAATCTGGAGATGAAGCTGGAATCAAAGATGTAAGTATAATCATATCTGGTATCAATGCCTATGGTTATTTAAAAACAGAAAATGGTATACATAGACTTGTAAGAATTTCTCCATTTGATTCAAATGCTAAAAGACATACCTCATTTGCTTCAGTTATGGTATCTCCAGAAGTTGATGATAATATTGATATAGAGATTGAAGATAAGGATATTAGAGTTGATACTTATAGAGCTTCAGGAGCTGGTGGTCAACATGTTAATAAAACTGAATCAGCCATTAGACTTACTCACATCGAAACAAATATCGTTGTACAATGTCAAAATGATAGAAGTCAACATAAAAATAAAGCTAGCGCAATGAAAATGCTTAAATCAAGACTTTATGAATTAGAATTAGAAAAACAAGCAGCTGAAAAACAAGGTATATCAAAAAGTGAAATTGGATGGGGTCATCAGATTCGATCTTATGTAATGCAACCATACCAACAGATCAAAGATACAAGAAGTAATATTGGGTATAGTAATGTTGATGGAATTTTAGATGGTGATTTAGATAAAATGATAGAAGATGTTTTAATAGCTCAAAGCAAGTAAAGAGAAAGAATGAAAAATATATTAAGTGTAGATGCTAATTTAATAAATAGTAAAATCATTGAGCAAGATATCAAAGTTTATTTTGATTCTATTGGTGAAACTTTTGAATTTTTTGTAGCACAGAACCCTCAAGAGACTTTAGATATTATCAATGCAAATTCTATTGATATTATTTTCTTAGATATCTCGTCTAAAAAATATGATGGTATAAAACTTTTAAAGTATATCAAACAACAACCTGGACGACAATCAAAAATAGTAGGTGTTACAGTTTTAGATGATCATACATATAGATTTGAAGCACTTAAATATAAAGTATATAGATATATATACAAACCATATGATAATAAAGAAATAGAAACTCTTTTAGCAAAGTTTTTTACAAAAAATTATTATGCTAAAGAGATTAATAGAATTGAAAACTTTATTAATATAGAAGATATTGAAAATGGTAATACCTCTATTGATACTATAAAAGAGCATGATTTAGAACTTGTAAGCAGTTATCAAAAACGGCATGTACTACATAATGCGGCAGAGTTTTTAGAACTTTATGAGGACTGGGGATTTGATGTTGAAGATTTAAACGATCTTGAACTTTCTCTTGATCAATTGATGATGAGTATCATGATGGATAATGATTTCGAAGGAGCTTTACCAGATATTTTAAATATCTTAGAAACATACAATAGATTTTTATATATGTTTCCAGAATTTGAAGAGTTAAGTAAAGTCGTTTATTCTATGGTAATATTACTAAGAGATATCAACTTTGAAACATTAAATAGCCAAACAATGGTATCAAAGCTTGTATTAGCATCGATTCAAGATTTAGTTGAGTGGAAAGAGCGAGTTTTTATAGCTCAAGATGCTCAAGATGTTTATTATATAAATGATCCGATTTTAAATAGTTATGTACAATTGCAGGATTTACTTTCATAAAATCCTAAAATAGTATTGTGTAGTATTTATAAGAAATCTAATTTCTTTAATACTACACAATAAAATAAAGGGGAAATAGATGAAAAATAAAATACTCACAATCTTTACAAACATAGATGATAAAAATCTTGCCTATCATGTCGCAGAAGATGATCATTGTGTTGATCTTGCAAGGGCAGAATTAGCAAAAAAATATAAATTTGATAATACTAACTTACAATTTATGGAACAAATCCATTCTAACATTGTAAAAGATATCTCTCCTGACTCAAACGTACAAACCTGTGATGCATTAATTACAAATCAAGAAAATACTCCACTTATGGTCATGGTTGCTGATTGTATCCCTATATTATTTTTCGATCATACACAAAAGGTTATAGCTGTAGCACATGCTGGCCGAGCAGGTACATTTGAAAATATATCAGCAAATACAATCACAAAAATGGTAAAAGATTATGATTGTAATCCTAATGATATAGAAGTAGTACTAGGTCCTAGTATCCAAAAATGTTGTTACGAAGTTTCAGAAGAATTAGCACAAGAAGCAATTCTAAAATTTGGAGAAGAATTTGTAGAAAATAGATATTTAAATCTTCAAGCTATCAATAAAAAGCAACTTTTAGATGTTGGTATCAAAGCTGAAAATATTACGATTGAGCAAATTTGTACTAAATGTTCTGATGAGCCCTACTTTTCATATAGAAAAGATAAAAAGTGTGGAAGATTTGCAGGAGTAATCATGCTAAGGAAGTCTAAAAAAAAGACCTCATCATAGCTATGTTGTCTTTATTTTAGAAGATTATCAACATCTTCAACTCTTATATTTTGAGGAACTCTTGTCCCTTTATATGCTACTGTACCATTTGCATCAATTACAATTTGAGTTGGTGTTCCTCTTACTTCATATAAACGTGTAATTTCATTACTAAATATAATATCATACGGTAAGTCATGTTCAAATTTATAATCTTGAGATTTTTCAACACTATCCTTTACCCCAATATTAATAGCTAATATTTCTATTTTATCACCATATTTTTTATGCAATTCTTTTAAAGCCGGTATCTCTTTTTGACAATATGGACACCATGTTGCCCAAAATACTAACCATACAGCTTTTTTCCCTCTAAACTGTTCTAATGAAACTTGTTTACCTTCGAGTGTAGTTGCAGTAAAATTTGGAGCTTTTTCTCCTAAGTTTATTGCATTTAAATTATTGATTGAAAATATCATTGCTAAAATAATAAATATCTTTTTCATACTTTATCCCTTTATTCTTAATAATGAAAGAATTTTACTCAATATTTGTGTAGTCTTTATGTAGTATTCTATTTTTCTTCTTCAAGTTCTTTTTTGGCTAAAAAAGTTTTAATGTATAATTTTTCAACTTTGAGTCTAGCCCAATATGTTTTTCGTAAAAATTTTAAACTTGATTTTACAGAAGGATCAAAATTAAAACAATTTATATTTATCTTTTTTCCTAACTCATCCCATCCGTAAAACTCAACTAGTTTATTTACTATTGTTTGTAATGTTAGACCATGTAGTAAATCATTTGGATTATTATTCATTTTATTTTTCCTTCTTTTTAAACCATTCTTTTTGCTCATTTTTATTATGAAAAGTCCAGGCTACAAATCTTGTTTGTTTCTGACCTTGTATCATCTCAATAATTTCTACTTGTTGTGGATTTTGATTTTCTAATTCTTTATATATTGCATCTAAGTTATCTTTTTTAGATACTAAAGTTGTAAACCATAAACAATTTTTTTTATAATGTATACTCTCGTTAATCATTTTAGAAATAAACTCTAATTCTCCACCTTTACACCATAACTCATTGTGCTGACCACCAAAATTTAAAGATAATTTTTTATTCTTTCCTTTTGAAAGATTTAGTATTTTTCTTTTTGTACCCTCTTTTGCATCTTTTTTTGATTTGTGAAAAGGGGGATTACACATAGTAAAATCTATTTTATCATTTTTGTCTATAATATTTTCAAAAATATTATCTTTTGATATTTGTTGTTTGATATAAATGTTATCTTGTAATGATTCATTTAAAGAGATTATAGTTTGTGCATTTTGTATAGATACAATATCTATCTCACTTCCAATGAACTTCCAACCATAACTCCTATTGCCCACTATAGGGTATATACAATTTGCACCTACTCCTATATCTAAAGCGTTGACATTTTTACCTTTTGGAATAACTCCATTATTACTACTTGCTAATAAATCAGCAATATAATGTATATAATCAACACGCCCTGGAATAGGAGGACACAAATATTTTTTTGGAATACTCCATTCTATTTGGTAAAAATGTTTTAGTAATGCAATATTAAGTTCCAAGACTGCATCATTTGAAGAGAAATCTATAGAGAAATCTCCATATTGATTTTTTTTCACATAAGATGATAATCTTGATGAACTTTTAATAAGTGAATCAAAATTATATCTTGTATTATGCAGATTTCTTTTATGAAGAGATTTAGATATTGTCGTTTTGTTCAACTTCTTCGTTCTCTTCATCTATAACCGATTCTACTACTTTTCTCTCTTTTTTAATTGCATTAGAGATTAATTCTAAATAAATACTTTTACAGTTTAATGTAGCAGCTTCATCGATACATTTTGTAATATCTTGAAACTCTATAGGTTTAGGTGTTTCGTTATCTTTAGCAAACTTACAGTCAATATTCCAAACATTCATACCATCTGGTAATGTTTTTCTTTTTTCTCTTTTGATATATTTTCTTATCTCATTTTTGATTGATTCTACTACTCTTGGCTGTGTTTTATTTGTTGCTGTTAATTGATATGTTTTTTTCAATAGTTTCCTTTTATTTTTGTTCTTCACTAATATAGAAAGTAGTTATACCTGATTGTTTATCATGATTGACACCATCTTTTTTCTTATAACTATCAACAATTTCTCGAGCTTTGATATGTGAAGAAGCATTTGAAATAATCTCTTTTTTATCATTTGGAGTGAGGATACTTCTTTCTAATGACTTTCTAAATCTTGATGCTCTGTGTTTATCCAAAATAGTATATTTCACTATATTGATATCTCTTTTTCTGTCAATGGTTGCCATTTTTTTTGTATCTTCAAAACGAAGTATTCTATTTCCATGCGAAGTTATTTTCATTGTAATTGCTGTTTCGATATCTTTTTCATCTTCAATGATTATGTATTCAGCTCCATTGATAGATACAACATCATCAGATATTCGTTTGATATCTTTGATTATTGTTTTTTTACCTTTTGCCATGTATATGTCCTTGTATTTGAGTGCATTATATCTAAATTAGAAGTTAATCAACATTAGTCTATAATCACATTCAAAAATTAATACAAAGACTCTACATAATGATACATGAAATAGCACAATTTATAACAGACCAAATCTTTGATATGGGATACATAGGTATCTTTTTTCTTATGCTTATAGAGAGTTCATTTATCCCTTTTCCTAGTGAGATAGTACTCGTTCCTGCCGGATATTTAGCCTCAAAGGGGGATATGGATGTTTCTCTGATTTTATTAGCATCTTTACTAGGTTCAATTGGAGGAGCTTTAATAAACTATTTTGGGGCATTATATGTTGGTAGAAAATTTCTTCTTAGATATGGAAAATATATTTTAATCTCTGAAGAGACTTTAGACAAAATGGAATTATTTTTCAAAAAACATGGAGCTATTTCTACTTTTACAGGAAGATTAATCCCAGGTATTAGACAACTTATCTCTATACCTGCTGGTCTATCAAAAATGAATCTAAAAGTTTTTATTTTTTATACGTCACTAGGAGCTTTAATATGGAGCGTCATTCTAGTAGCTTTAGGATACCTAATCGGTGAAAATCAAGAACTTATCAAAGAGTACTTATCTCAAATAGTAACTATTACGTTAATGTGTGTAGCAATCATTACTGCTTTTTATATCTATAATCATAAAAGAAAAAATGCCTAAAGAATTCCCACTAAACAATATAAGAGAAAAGTGCTACAACTGCTATAGACCGAAAAAAAGCTGTATGTGCCATTACATCCAAAAGATAAATACAAATACACGATTTATCATCATTATGCATCCAAAAGAGTTTAAAAAAACGAAAAATAATACAGGAAGATTTACACATCAATCACTTCCAAACTCTAAAATATATATCGGAATTGATTTTAATAATGACAACGAAATAAACTCTATTATAAATGATAAAAACAACTCTTGTTATGTTTTATACCCAGGGGATGATAGTATCAAACTCAATCATGAAACAATACAAAAAGAAAATAAAAGAAATGTCATTTTTATCATCGATTCTACATGGCCTTGTTCAAACAAGATTTTAGCTGTAAGTAAAAACATAAGTGCATTACCAAAGGTAAGTTTTGTTCATGATAAATCATCTGCATATAAGATAAAAACCCAACCAAATGAATACTGTTTATCTACTATAGAATCTACTTTATGTATACTTGAACTTTTAAATAAACATAATATAGAAAATATAACACAAAATTCACTAGATAATTTTCTAAAACCTTTTGAAAAAATGGTTGAGTATCAAATAGATTGTGTTTTAAGTTCCAACAGTGGTAATCCAAGGTTTCTTAAAAGAGAAAAGTAAACCCACTAGAAATTACAATTAAATTAATTTATAGAGTTAATCTTTAAAAAACAATATTAGTTATGTAATTCATGCTAAACTTCCACTTACAAATCATGATATACAAAAGGAAATTAAATGATAAAAAAAATACTTGTACTGGCAATGTTAACAACTGCCCTATTTTCAAATAGTTTTGATGTAAACAGCAACATAGGAAGTTTCGAATTAGTTGACCAATTTGAGAAAAAACAAATAGTAAATGCGGATGTAAAAACTATAATTTTTTCTGCTGAAAAAGATACATCTGCTGGGTTAAATGAATTTTTAAGTTCTAAAGAAAAAGGTTTTTTAGAAAAAAACAATGCTGTTTTTATAGCTGATATTTCAGGTATGCCTTCAATTATTTCTTATCTTTTTGCATTACCTAAAATGAAAAAATATAATTATAATGTATTACTTATTGAAGAAAAAGATGATACAAGATTTTTAAAACAAGAAGAGAAACTAACAGTTTATAAACTTGAAAATGGAGTAATCACAAGTGTTCAATACATAGACACAAAAGATATCCCTACTATATTCTAATATAGACTATTTATAACTTAACACCTTATCGTATTTGTTAATTATTTCTTTTAATTAGCAAATACTCTTACAAACTCCCCCTTACTTCAAACCTTATTATGCTAAAATTATTATTTATAAGGATTTTAATGGAAAATACTAATGTATTAGACTGGAATGACGCTTATTCAATAGGTCATGAAGAAATTGACAAAGAGCATGAAAAATTATTTATTCTTGCAAAAAAGGTAACTAATTGTCAAGATGATAAAAATGAAATAATGAAAGCAATCAAAGAGCTAATAAAATATACAAAATTTCATTTTGCACATGAAGAAAAATATATGGAGTTGATTAATTATTCAGGATATCTAGAACACAAATTAATACATGAAAATATCATTAACCAACTCAATGACTTTATCAAACAAATCCCTACATTAAGTATAGAAAAATTTGAACGACTTCTTATAGAATATATGGATGTATGGTTAATCCAACATATCATTATAGAAGATACAAAAATAATAGCTTCATTAGAGGGTCTAACTACCGACTGATTAAGCCCTATTTTCATAGGGCTCTTTGTTTGTAAGTCGACTGTCAAATAATCCTCGCCCAATTGTAAAATGATACAAAGATTGATATAAACTATTTTTGAGACCTATTACATCATGCAAAATATCATCTAAAAAACACCCTATTCCAGTAGCACTTAACTGTAAAGAGGTTGCTTCTAAATAAAGCTGCTGCCCTATAGCCCCACAATTCCAATACAACTCTTTGTATCTGTGGGCACCAAATGTTTGCAACTGTTTATCAAACTCTACTAACATACCTAAAGAAAATGCACCATGAGCAGCAATATCTTGATCACATGAGATAGTTTTAGCTATCAGTTTAAAATCTCCACCTTGCAGTAAATATAGGTCATCTACTTTACTATTTACTTTTTCCCATAAAAATATATCTTTCATAGATAACTGTAAATTTTCTTTAGAAGTCTTATCCCCTAATAAAATATATAATCCAGATGGTATATTTTCAACATCATGTACAAATAGTACCAAATTCACAGGAATATTTTCTTTTGATTTAACACTAGCAAGTATCGTTTCAAATTCTTTTTTTGTTATTTTTGTGTCGTCTTTATCCATTACTTGGGCTGAACGTCTTTTTAAAACTACCTCTTTAGACTCATAACTAGCCTCTCGTAAAGTATTCTTTTCACTTTTAATTAGTTGAAGTTTACTAGGAGCTATCGATACTGCATCTTCTATTTTTTCTAATATTTCCCAATTATGCCGCGAAGCGCTTAATACGTTCGCCTGACCAAAATACTCATCTTGTAAATTTTTTCGTAAACTTAAAATATCTACATCTTTTACATCACTAGTTTTACTTATAATTAAAAGCATATCAGCTCTCTCACTCTCCTCTGGCACATATCTTTTTATATTATCTAAACCTATAAGCGAACTTATCTCTTCATCATTAGTATCAAGGATTTGAATATCCCAACCTAATATTTTCGCTGATATTTCAAGTGCTTTGTAGGCGTGACCACAATCAAGTTGCGTATATCGCCATGAACGTTCACCATATTTCCAAGCTTCTCTCCAAACTATAGAACTAAGTCCTACAATAAAAGAATCTTTTGGAATGTTTAGCTGCTCTTTTGGCTTAGCTAAAAGTTCTAAATGATGGTCTTTTACACCATAGTGGTACAACCCATCATCAATGCCTTCTATATTGCTTGAAAGGAGATATGATTCACTTGGTTGTAGATTTCCACTTGAGGCATTACACCGTAGTGCCCAAGATTGACCTTGATAAGATTTTACAGCAGCAAGTCCCAGAGAAAATTGAAAAAATTGACTTATAGATTCAACACAAAAAGGTGCAGTATCTGTTTTTTCTAAATCAAAAATATCTTTATAAGCTATTGTTCTGTTTTGAAATGACAAAGGTAATTTTATCTGAGGTGCCTCAATATAACTTCTATATGGATCTGGTTGTGTAGCCCAATCCATATATCCCAATGAACGTGCATATCGTGATGGAGCGTGTTTTGTTTCGTTGTGGTAAGTATATACCATCTGTAAATTATTATTCATAAAGTGATAATAACAAAGATAAATATATATAATCTTATAGAAAAAAACTAAACAAAAAAACTATAACTCATACAAATCTCTTTTTGATAGAATCTAAAAAAATTAAGGCTACCAAATGGATATAAAAAGCATATCAAAACAAGACAAAATAAAAGGGTTATTTTATTCAGCTATTGTAGGGGATGCCTTATGTTTAGGCTCACATTATGAATATGATGCCAAAAAAATATATAAAGCGTATGGCGATAAAAATATAGAAAAATTTATGGGACCTGGTGAGATGATGGGTGGTCAAACTCATGGTATTGGTTGGGGTGAACGAAACTACCATCCAGGTAAAAAAGCAGGCGGTACTACTGACTATGGTGACTACAATATCTTAGTTTTAGAACATCTAGCCTCTTTAGCAGATAAAAATGAAATTTTTACTTTAGAGAGTCTTATTCCTCACTGGATGCACCGTTTTGAAAATAACTGGGGTTCATGGATATGCACTATGACAAAAGAGACATACTCTCAACTAAAACAAAATGTACCACTTTCACAAGTGGGTGGATTCTCGAACGCTATGGCGATACGTCATTTAGCTTCTTATGCTTGTTTTGAAGATGAGGAATCTATAGCACACTTTTCAAGGGAAGTGATGTTTACACATAGAAATGAAGAAGCCCTAGCAGGTGGAGAGTTTTTCGCTCGTGTTACATTTAAAATTTTAAATGGAGCAGAGATAAAAGATGCTATAGAAGAAACTGCTATAAAAAGTAATCAGTTCATCCAAGATAAGGTAAAAATAGCATTTGATAAAGTAGCTGAAGAAGCTAACGAAAACTCATCGTTACATAAAGAACAATTTTCAGATGACCTCGCCCTAACATCTATGGCAAAACTTTGGGATGTAGGAAGAAGTGAGCCTATACGTGTAGGCAAAGCAAGTCCAACAGAAGGAACACTTCCAGGTTCTTTATATATTATTCTAAAATATTCAAAAGAAGATGATGCTCTAAATAAAGCGCTTGTAGCAAATGCAATGATAGGTGGAGATAATGCCTCAAGAGCAATTGCTATAGGTATGGTACTCGGAGCTAAATATGGAGTAACTGCATTAAATCAAGAGTGGCTTACATCGTTAGAACAATATAAATATTGTGAAGAGTTATTAAATAAATTGCCTCTTTTAACTAAATAATTAAATACAAAAGGATAAACATGTCAAAAATAGGAATACTAGTAGCAAGTGCAAACAACAATAGGAAACTTGGGGATAGACTTCAAGAGTTAGCAACATCATTAAATGTAGAAACAGAATTGATAAATTTAGTAGATTTAAATCTACCACTTTATAGTACAGTAGAAGAGGAAAGAAATGGTATTCCTGACACTGCAAAAGATTTAGCTGAACAAATCCTTGCACTGAAAGCTTTTATCATTATAGCACCTGAATATAACGGTGTAATGCCACCAGTTTTAAACAATGCTATGGCTTGGACTTCAAGATCAACAGATAGCTGGAGAGATGCATTCAATGAAAAAATTGTAGGATTAGCAACTCACAGTGGTGGAGGTGGAGCAAAAGGGCTTCAGGCTATGAGAATCATGTATCAACACCTTGGTGCAAATATCCTAGCAAGAGAGCTTTTAACAACATATGAAAAACCACTCAGCAATGAGAGTGCTAAAAAAATGATAGAACAGTTAGTAAAACTTTCACAATAAATTATGTAGTGTGGAGTATACACTCCACTACTCCACTTAGTACTCAATAAATCAAATCTACTTTATCACTTCTCTATTTTCGATTAGATTATCATCTAAGAACTTTACAATTAACGCAGAGGTGTTCTTTTTTTTAATTGATTTTTTAAAAACTCTTCTTTGCTTACTTTTCCATCATTATTTGTATCAATTTCTGAAAAGGGAGTACTATTTCGTCCCATTCTATTGCCTCTTGCTTCATTTTTTTCACTTTCACTTAAATATCCATTACCATCTAAATCAAAACTTTCAAAAGTTGGCATATTTCGTTGAGTGTTTCCTTGCATATTACCTTGTCCTTGTCCCATACCCTGACCCATTCCTTTATTTGAACGGTTTTTTTGCATTTGAGTATTTTGTCCTTCAAGTAATTCTAACTTAGTTAACTTACCATCTTTATTTTGATCTAATAAACTAAACTCTGGTGCATTAGCTACATTTTTCATAGGCATTCCTTGGTTTGCTTTTAGAGATTGTCTTTTTGCACGTGCATCATAAAATTCATTTTTACTAACATACCCATCTTTATTTGCATCAAATATTTCAAAAGGTATTGGACCTCTTTGTGATAAATCAGCACCATTTAGTAAACTTCCTATTAGACATAAAGCACCAGTGATTTTAAATAATTTTTCTGTTTTCATAATATCTCCTTTTTTATAACTCATTATACTATTTAATAATAAATAGTATATTTTTAACAAATAATTTTTATTAATTTTAGTTATGATATTTGAGTGTATTATAAAAACTTACACTCAAATTAAACAATTTTCAAACTTTTCTAACTTATTTTTAACAATACATCTAGTACCATCAGTAAAAATTCTGAGGTAAAAAATGAAAACAAAAAAATCTGTTGTTTTTGCCATATCATCATTATTCTTTTCTATTGGTTTTTTAGCCATTGGATATGGGATGATTTTAACATTTATTGGTGTCTTTTTAAAAGAAAATGGAACATCAGATATGGTCATA
>Ga0193963_1001457_pt1 | contig 11729 bp, 10 predicted proteins | sample FB_6_MG_FD_140359 | JGI IMG/M metagenome (GOLD analysis project Ga0193963, IMG submission 140359) | Microbial mat bacterial communities from the Broadkill River, Lewes, Delaware, United States - FB_6_MG | ecosystem: Environmental > Aquatic > Freshwater > River > Microbial mats | place: USA...
CTTCTCTTCTAAGTCTTTTGTGAAAAAGACAACTTTATTTTTACCTTTGTCTTTAGCACTATACATAGCCAAGTCTGCTTTTTGCATCAACGATATAGCACTTTCTTCTTGACCTGAACTATAAACTACACCAACACTTGCTGTTATATGTAACTCTTTGTTTTCTATAATAAATGGATTCGCAAATATATCAAGCAAGTTACTGATATAGATGTCATTTTCTACTTTATTTGTTGAAGACTCTAACAATACAACAAACTCATCACCGCCCATTCTTGCAAGTGAATCAGATTTGTTTGTAATTGATCTAAGCTTTTTTGAAACATCTACTAGAAGTTTGTCTCCTAACGTATGACCCACTGAATCATTTATTATTTTAAAATTATCAAGATCTATATATAAAAGTGCGAAAGTTTTATTTATAGCTTTTGATTCACTAATCGCAAGTCTTATTTTTATTAAAATTTCGTTTCTATTAAGTAAGTTTGTTAAGCTGTCATGACTAGCTAAAAACTCCAATAGTTCTTCTTGTCTTTTACGTTCAGTAATATCTGAAAAAACACTTACATAGTTAAATGAATTTTTATCTAGTAGTTTCATTATTGTAAGGTGTTCATTTACTTCTTTACCATCTTTTCTTTTGTTTACTATCTCACCCTGCCAGATGTTTTTTGAGTTTATATCTTCCCACATTTTTGCATAAAACTCTGAATTATGTTTTGAAGATTTTAAGATTCTAGGTGTTTGACCTATTGCTTCATTTTTATCATATCTTGTAATTTCACTAAAGGCTTTGTTTACATTAAGAATCTTTTCATTTGAGTCGGTTATAACCATACCCTCTTTGGAGTTGTTAAATATTTTTGCAAATATTTCTATATCTTTTGTACGTTTTTTTACTTCATTTTCTAGGTTATTTACATGTTTTTTATTTGCACGAATTATAGGTAAGATTATAAAAATAGCCTCTAAAATAAGTGTTATTAGAGTACCTATATATATAAATAGTTCACGCTCTTTTGCTTCTTTAACTATTGTGTCATATTCATTTTCAAACATTTGTACTGCATTATCCAAGTTTTTTAAAAGCTTAAAACTATATTCAGTTATCTCATGAATATTTACTTTGTTCTCTTTGGATATAAGGTTGTCAAGTAAATAAAAATAGTGTTTAATTTGAGAGTCTAGTCCATTTTCTTTAAAATAATATTTATTGATCTTTGCGGAAGTTAAGTTTGATGTTATATAAGAATGATCACTTTTCATCAAGATAATAAGGTCTTTTAGTTTTTTATACCCATAACCATGTTGATATATCATATGAACATGTAAAGCAGTCTTTTGTGAAAGCATTCTTTGTTTTCCGCTTAAGTTTATAAGTTTTCCAAATTTTTCTTGGGAACTTATAAGTGAGTTCATTGTATAAAATGCAAATGAAGCCCAAAGAGCTAGAATTGTAAAAGCGATCGAATATGCAGATGATTGAGATAATCTATTCATAATTAGTTTATTATACCTAAGACATGTATTATTTTAGATCAAATAGTTATATTTCATATTTTATAGATTTTTTTGTAAATTCTGCTGAGCAAAAGAACATAGCTATAAAGATCGGGTTTATACTCACAAAGTCATCCTCAATTTTATCAAAAACTTTAAAGTTAAACCCATCTCCATCATCTGCTGTAACTACAAACTCTATAGGTGCTAAAGTTTTTACCATATTTAATATCTTTTTAGCTTTTTTTGGGCTATCTGTATCTAGTATATTAAAGTTGTAGCCCTCACTACTTCTATGTGATATAATCACTTCATTAAGTACATCAAACTTGTCTTTAAAAACTACTTTGTTCCACTCTATTTTTGAACCTTTTGATATAACTTTTTTATCAGCAACTATTAGAGCATTTGGTTTTTTCTCTTTTATTGCTTCTATAAGTGATAGTAAAAGATTCACACCACCGACACTTTGGCTTGCTTTTGTCATAAAAAGGTGGATGTATGCTTTTGCTTCTTCATCATGTTTATTAAAATTACACATTAAGTAGTTTCCTTATTTTTGTTTAGTTTTTAATCTATTGTAATATACGAATATTACAGAGTTTTGGCATAATATATTCTAAATTTAAGTTTAAATGATTTAGTTGATCAGTTTCACTTAAGCTTATCGTAATAACAAAAGCATTATGATGTCAGAATTAAAAGAGGACAAAAATAGTCCGATTAATTTCTAATCAAGAAAACAGATAAATTTTGACCATTAATTTGCTAAATTTTTACTGTAAAGGAAAAAGATGCAAGTATATTTAGATAATAATGCTACCACAATGTGTGATCCATTGGTAGTAAAGGAAATGTTACCTTATTTTAGTGAGCTGTATGGAAACCCAAACTCATTACATAAGTTTGGTACAGATACCCACCCTGGAATAAAAAAGGCAATTGATCAGGTTTACACTGCACTAAATGCAGGTGATAATGATGATATAGTTTTTACTTCATGTGCTACAGAGTCAAATAACTGGGTTTTAAAGTCAGTTTACCATGATCTTATTCAGCATGGTGAGAAAAATCATATCATTACAACAGAGGTTGAACATCCATCAGTTTTAGCTACATGTAGAGCTTTGGAAGATGATGGTGTTAAAGTTACATACCTGCCTGTAAACCATGAAGGTATTGTAGATGCTCAAACTGTTAAGAGTTTTATAACTGAACGTACAGCTTTAGTGTCAATTATGTGGGCATCAAATGAAACAGGTTCTATTTTTCCTATTAAAGAGATAAGCGAAGTGTGTCAGGAAAAAGGTGTTCTCCTTCACTCAGATGCAGTTCAGGCTGTAGGTAAGATACCTGTTGACCTTAGAGATGTAAAAGTTGATTTTGTATCTATGAGTGCCCATAAATTCCATGGACCAAAAGGTGTTGGAGCTTTATATATTAGAAATTCGCGCAGATTAAGCCCACTACTAAATGGTGGTGAGCACATGGGTGGACGCCGTTCAGGTACGCTGAATGTTCCATATATTGTTGGTATGGGTAAAGCGATTGAACTTGCTACTACTAATATTGAAGAGAAGATGGCTTCGATCCGTGCCAAAAGAGATAGACTTGAAGATGCACTACTTGATCTAAGCGATACATTTGTAGTTGGTAGTCGTGAGAACCGTACGCCAAATACTATCCTTATTTCGATTAGAGGTGTTGAGGGTGAAGGTATGCTTTGGGATCTGAATAACGGTCAAATCGGAGCTTCAACAGGTTCGGCTTGTGCATCGGAAGATCTAGAAGCAAACACGGTTATGTTAGCGATTGGAGCAGATAATGAACTTGCACATACAGGAATCAGACTAAGTCTTTCACGTTTTACTACGGATGAAGAAGTTGATTATACGATTGAGCATTTTAGAAGTGCAGTTACTAGACTTCGTGGAATCTCAAGCTCATTTGCAAAACAAAAACCGACTGAGGGTGGAGAAGTAAAAGAGTGTGAATTACACCACCACTAAATATAAGAAATAAATTAAAGGAAATACTACTATGGCAAGAGCAGATCTATTCGGTGAGTCACTTTGGGATGCATATTCAAACAAAGTAACGACACTAATGAACAACCCTCAACATCAGGGTGAAATTTTTCAAGAAGATGTAGATAAACGTGGAAATAAACTAATCGTTGCAGATTTCGGTGCAGAGAGCTGTGGTGATGCAGTTAGACTTTATTGGGAAGTTGATCCTGAGACTGATAAGATCATAAACTCTAAATTTAAATCTTTTGGTTGTGGTACAGCTATCGCTTCAAGTGATGTTATGACTGAGCTTTGTATAGGCAAAACTGTACAAGAGGCTGTTAAAATCACAAATATCGATGTTGAGATGGCCCTGCGTGATGATCCTGATACTCCGGCAGTTCCACCACAAAAGATGCACTGTTCAGTTATGGCATATGACGTTATTAAAAAAGCTGCTGGTATGTACCTTGGTGTAGATTCAGAGAGCTTCGAAGAAGAAATAATCATTTGTGAGTGTGCGAGAGTATCTCTTAAAACAGTTCAAGAGGTTATAAAACTAAATGACCTTACTACTGTAGAGCAGATAACTGACTATACAAAAGCAGGTGGTTTCTGTAAGTCTTGTATAAAACCTGGTGGACATGAAGCAAAAGATTACTATCTTGTTGATATCTTGGCAGACGTTCGTAAAGAGATGGATGAAGAGAAGATGAAAGCTGCAGCAGATGCTGGTGCAACAGGCGACTTTGAGACGATGACACTTGTGCAACAAATAAAAGCGATCGATGCAGTTATAGATGAATCTGTTCGTCAATTTTTGGTAATGGATGGTGGAAATATGGAAGTTATCGATATTAAAACAAATGATGAAAATATCGATGTATATATTCGTTATTTAGGTGCTTGTAATGGTTGTGCAAGTTCAACTACAGGTACACTTTATGCAATCGAATCAACTCTTAAAGAGAAGCTAAGTAAAAAAATAAGAGTTTTACCAATCTAGTTATGATTGACTATACAGAACTTGGTGCAACACTGTTTGTACCAAGTACCCATAAAAACCTTTCCTCTATTTTAAAACAAGAAAAATACCCAAACTTAAAAAGTATAGTTATTGATACAGAAGACGGTATTAATGAAGATGAACTCTTTAGTGCAAAAGAGATCATAAAAAATATACTTACTAGTTATAAAAAAAACTCGCTTTTGGTATTTATACGTCCTAATGAGCCAAAGACATTAGAAGAGTTTTTGAGTTATGAAAATATAGAAAAAGTTGATGGTTTTATACTCCCAAAATTTTCGTTAAGCAATTCAGATAAGTATTTAGAAATTATAAAAAACACCAAACACTGTTTTATGCCTTCTATTGAAGGAACTGAGCTATTTGATATAAATGAACTGAAAAAACTAAGAGATAAAATAGTTGAGTATAAAGATCGTATAGTAGTTATCCGTTTCGGACTCGAAGATATGCAAAAACAGCTTGGTATGAAGAGAAGTCATGAATATAGTATGTTTGACTATGCCGTATACTCATCTGTTATAGGAAATTTTCTTGCTCTGTTTAAAAGTAGAGGTTTTGCTGTAAGTGGCGGAGTATATCCATATTTTAAAGATTCAAAAGGGTTTATAAAAGATGTTAAGCGTGATCTAAAAGAGGGCCTTTTTAGCAAAACAATCATACATCCCTCACAAATAGATTTAGCACATGAACTATATAAGATATCAAAAGATGAGTTTAAAGATGCTATGAGGCTCTTAGAGAGCTCAAAATCGATTATTAATATGGATGGAGTTATGGGTGAAGTTAAAACCATGAGCCCTTATGCAAAAGAGGTAATTAAAAGGGCTCAAGTTTATGGAATTAAATAGTTAGAAGTTAAGTTTATTTTACAACATTAGAAACTTTGTTGTTTTTAAAGTCAATTCTCATTTTTCCAAATCTATTTTTTTGATAGATCCAAGAGTTTTGTTTAAGATTATTAGTAAGTATCACAGGTGGATATCCTCTAGCTACTAAAACTTCATCTTTAGTCATTCCATTTTTAACATTACCAGCTTTTATAGCTTCTTTAGCAGACTTAGAAAAACTACTTAGGTTAACTTGTTTTTTACCAAAAACTTGCTTTGCAAGGTCTGGTGAAGATAGTTTAGTATGTTTTTGAACATTTATTAGTGTAATCTTTTGAGATGTTTTGACTACTGTAAATACAATCGTCTTATTTGTCATAGAATCTATCTTTATTTCAGAGTTTACAGGGACTAACATACCACGATTATAATTTGTAGAGTATATTCTTGACTTCTCTTCCCACATGTTTGTTTGAGTGTAAAGTTTTCCAGATAATCCAGAAGGTATTTTTATCTCTTTTTTTCCACATCCTGTATAGAAAAGTGTTGCCAAAATTACTATTAATCCAACTAATGTTTTTCTTAACATATTATTATCCTTTATATTTAAATTTAAAATATTATAGCATAAACAGGGTTTTCTATGAGAACAGTTTTTTCATAGCTTTAAAAAATATTTTAAATAGACCACTATTGCCAACTACTTCATTAATAAACTCATCATAAGTTTTTTTATTTTCCTCAAGATAACCTCTTAAGTACTTCTCGCTTGCCTCTATACCACCATCTTTTTCTATTTCGATCAATTTTGCATAAATCGGACTCATAATATCTATAGCTTTTTGCGGAGCTGCTTTTCTAAATGCTGTGTGAGAGACTATCTCATCACTCATAGTGTCATGTTTTGGTTCAAACTCGGTTACAACCCAGTAGTGATCACCATTTTTTGCCATGTTTTTTACAACAGCTAGTATATTTCTGCCTTTTTGTATACGATCCCACATCATCTTAAAAACTATTTTTGGCATATCAGGATGGCGTACAATAGAATGTGGTTGACCTATGAGTTCAGTTTCGTTATAACCTGATACTTCTACGAAGTAATCATTACCGTATTCAATAACACCTTTTGTATCTGTTTTTGAAACAATATATCTTTTTGGGTCTAGAATTATCGCTTTATTTGTAGGTTTTGGCATTATTTTCTCCATATTTTGGTTGTTTTTGGTAAAATTAATTGTTTTATGTAATAATTTTATAACAATTGTATGATATAGAAATTTTTTTTAAAGAATATTAAATATGGATAAAAATCAAACATTAAAAGCAATTCTTTCAGCAAAAAAATCTCATTTGGACAGAATGGATAAAGTTGGAGGACGAATAAATGGAAGTCATGAAGAGGAATTACTACTTATTTCAAGAAGAGAGTGTGGTTTTGGAACATGGTTTTATGGTGATAAAAGACTTAAGAATATTTTAGGTGCTCAGTTTTATGAAAATCTTGAGATCTTGCATTCAAAATGGCATATGGAGTACCAGAAGATATATGAAATTTTTTATGAGAATAGTAATAAAAAAGGTTTTCTCTCTAAACTAGTAGGTAAGAAAAAAATTTCGCAAATGGACTTGGATAAAGCTAAACTCTACTATACTGAACTAGAAGTTACAACCACTGAGTTAATTAAAGCAATAGACGCATCTTACAGACGTCTAAATGCACTTAATGAGTCATACTTTACTTAATGCTCCAGTGCTTCTATAGCAGGACCTTGAACTACGTAAATATCTTGTTTTTCTAGAGCTCTTACTGTCTGAGTATCCATAACACCTGTAGCTATTAGTTGTATACCTACAGAATCAGTTATGAGTCTAAGTGCCGATAAACTTTGCTCATTTTGGTTTAAATAATAGTCTGCTTCACCTTTTATATAAAGAGGTCGTAGGTCTTGTAAGTAATGGTAATCTTTGCTCTCCCCAATAAATTCATATATACCTAATTCAAAATTGTATTTTTCTAGCAGTTCTTTGTATAGTTTTACAGACTCTGAATTTTGAGATGCAAGTTTATCTGGCATCTCAATAATAAGCTTATAAGGTAACTCATCAGCATAATGTTTAAAAAGTTTTACCATGTGATCATAAGTGTCTTTAAGATATAAAAAGTCATAAGGTAGTCTAAGGGAACATAGCGAGTTTTTAAGTCTTTTATCTGGCGTAGTAAATATCATATCTAATATTTTTTTGTATATATCTTTACCTAAACCAGCTTGATTTGCTGGTGCCATAAACTCTCCAAAACAGTAAGTTATACCATCAACATTCATAGATATACTAAGTGCATTATGAACATCTAGTTTAGTTTTGTTGTTAAAGGCTTTATATGATATAAGTTCAAATCCATTGCGATCAATCGCTTTATTTATAATTTCACGCCACGCATCCCTACCCATAACTTCAGTAGTATTTTGTGCACTATCAATATGTATTTTAGAATCTTTGAATTTTGCTTTTGCTAGAGAATTATCGGACATGGATAGTAGTTGAGCAACTGTTTGTTCGTAGTTATATTCATATAGCCCTATAGAGATATACGTTTGTTTTATATCTAGTCCAATCTCCTCTATAGAGTTCTCTACAGAATCACGGATTCCTTGAGCTAAATCAAGTGCATCTTCACTCTCACAATCTGGTAAAAGTATAGAGAACTCTGTGCCATTCATTCTAGCTACTATGGAGTTAAAGTAGTTACTTGCATGAGCTTTAAAAATATCAGCTAAACTGCAAAAAAGTTTATCAACATTTTTATGACCTATCTTTTCATTTGCATCAGTAACACCAGAGAATGCTACCATCATATTTATACCACCTTTTGATGGTGCATCTATCTTTAGGTATTCTGGAAGTTTGTCTATAAGATACTTTCTATTTTTTAGTTTTGTCGCAGGGTCAATATACTCCAACTCTTTTTGACGTTTTAGTTCTTCATTACCTTTATCAAACATAACCTTAACTTTATGAACCATAGTGTTTATTCCAACTACAACATCTCTAAACTCTTTTATCTTTGGTATATTTGTTTGTGTAATAAACTCGTTTCTTGAGACTGCTTCTGCTTGAAGTTGAACTTGTCTTAAAGGTTTTAAAGCTGTATGAATTAAGAAGTTTAAAATTGCAAGCCCAATTAGCGATAAAAGCAAAAATGATAGGACTAAACTTTTTAGTATGGAAAAAAGTTGAACTTGGGCATAAGAGATGTCACTTTGAACATTTAAAAGTCCAATTTTGCTCCATCCAGCTGAAACATTAGCACTTGCTATTGGAGCTTTAATATTTATAAGGTTAATAAACCACTCAGGTACATTAGAGTTTTTAATATTATTTTCTCTTTTAAATAGTGTGTTGCCATCCATATCTTTTAGAGATATAAATTGGTAGTTTCCACTGTCAAAATTAGCATTGATCATAGTAGACATCATATTTATATCGCCATCTGCACTACCAAGTGAAAGACTTAACGAACTAGCAGTATTTTTTGCATCTTCATATAGTCTTTTTTGAACACTGTCATTAGCACTTTGAAAGTTTAAAAACAAAACACAAGAGAGTAAAATAACCAAAAATATAGATAACAAAATAGCTATCTGTTTAAAGAGTGTCATCTGTTACTCCTAACTTTATATTTAGTTTTGCTCTAGAACTGTAACACCATGTATATTTACATTTTCATCTACACACATAGTAAAACCAAGTAGACACGGCATGTCTATATTGTAGTCTTCTACATTGATTTTTGTTTTGGCATCAATAGTTATGCTAGTTCCATTTTGTGTAATTATTGCATCAAAGTTAACTGGCTTTATTACACCATGCAGTTTAAGATTTCCGTTTAAAACATAATTGTCTTTAGTTTCTGTAGAGATTATATTGTTAATAGTGTATGTACTATATGTAAATTTATCACTCTCTAGAGTTTGATACATATTTTCATCTCTATCTTCATTATCACTTTTAAATCTTAGCATCTCTACACTTATAGTACCACGTATAGAAGTTAGTTCATTCCCGCTCATTGATAGTTTTGCATTTAAAAAGTTGTTTTGAGGGTTTATTTTAGCATCTCCTAAAACACCAGTTAATGCAGATACCGAACCATCTTTTAACTTAAGCTCATTAGCAAACATAGAAACTGCTAATAATACAAATAACATTAAAAATTTCATCTTGTATCCTTTTGATAAGATTTTATTATTATAGCACTAATGTAATAACCTTGATAGTGCAAGTGTTAAACCAAGTCCTGAAGCTATCCATCCAACAAATACCATGACAATTGAAAGTTCCCTTAAACTCGTTAGTTTTGTAAGTGATGTAAATACTATAATATTATAATACGAGATCACAAAAGGATAAACTATAGCTAAAGCAAATGGCATTTCTAAGTATGAAATTACATAACTTATAGTAAATAGTATAAATATAATAAAGTGTTGTTGTTTTTCTTGAATTTTTACAAAGTATGCTGATATAAGACCAAGTAGGTGGAATGACATAATTGTATATGTATAATTATCCCAAATATTTATACTCTCATGTCTTGAAAGAGTTTCAAAAAGGTTTGAATCAAGTAGTATCCATAGTATTAAAGGGATAAAAGTCGCAATTTTATAATGTGTTTGTGCCACTTTTTCCACTTTATAATTTATCAAGATTAGGGCTGATAAAAGAACTATAGTTGAAAAAATGATCGCTATAGATACTCTATCTTCAGCTATCGATGTAAAGTTATAAGTTCCAATCATATATGCAATAGCAAGAGCAAAAAAAAGTTCACGTTGTTGATGATTTTTAAATAGGTATATTCCAAGTGGAGCCATTATACCTATAGACAAACCGAGTAAAAAGAGTGTCAATGGATTGTAAAATGGATAAAAAAATGATAAAACAAATTGAACACTAATAGCTACCATTATTTTATGCATTGGATTATTTATTTTTTGCCAGTTAAGTCCTGCAAGTATGGTTCCAAATACACCGCCTGTAAAAAGTGGAAAAAGCTCAAGTAAGTCTGAATTGAAATGTTCAGTTATACCTGTTTGTACGATCAGTAGATAAAAACTAAGTTCAAATCCTAAAAGTAGAGTTAGAGCTATAGAGTTGATCATCTGTTTTTAATCCATAGTAGATATAAAATTGCGTAAGACAGATCATAAAATCCTACAAGAAGTGCTAGTGCATCTAAACTGGATATATAAAAAAGTGAGAAAAATATAGTTCCGGTAATTATACGCGCATATGAGGTCATTTCAGCTAAAAAGTGTGAATGTTTAATTGTACCTATTAGGTGTAATATACCTACAAATCCCATAAAACCAAATACCAAATAATAGTGAGGTGAAAATTTAAATCCTAAGAATTCAAAAAGTTGGGGTGCAAAAAGTATAAGTATAACAGCACCAAGACCATCAGAAGCAAATCCATTTAGGTGGTAAAGTTGCATGAGATCTAGTTTTTTAAAAGAGAGTTTTTTATAAACAAAATATAAGATCACAACAAGTGCTAATATACCAGCAAAGAGTCTAATCCACCAAAAAGGTTCAATAGACATTTCGATAAATCCAGCTTGAACAAATCCAGATACACTAAGTGGAAAAAATATTAAAGCTATAACATAACCCCAAGCATGGATAAGTTTTTTTGGAAATTTATAAAAATAGCTGATTATGCTAAGAGACATAAAAAATATTCCAAGTCCTATTGCAACATGTGCATGAGCTACAATAAGGTCATTTCTGTGAAACAGCCATCTAAGTTCAGGAATAAACAATATATTTCCCTCGATCATGACAAATAAAAATGCCCAAATAGATATGATGAGGTAAGGATGGGTTTTTATACTTAGTTTTGCATCTTTATACCAAATATATAAAAGTGGAGCATAAAAAAATGTAAGCCATTGAAAAAACCACTCTTGATGATATGAGAGCTCGCCTATGAAAATTCTATATCCCACAGAAGCAATATATCCTACCAGAGGGATTATCCAAAGTACATGAAGTCTTGGTTTTATCTCCTTTTTTGAGTGAAGCTTGATCATTAGATAAAAAAGCGGTATTAACGTAAAGCTCATACCCAGAGTATTGTCTCCATGTGGTCCACTTATGGTAGCTTCAACCTGCCCAATATCAGGGTTCATTAGTATTATAAGTGCAACAGGTGCAGCAAATAAAATTGCCTTTGATACTTTTACCCAAGTTGGTTGAACTTTGTATCGTTTAATTGTTTTAAAAATTGCTATGATATAAAAGATACCGCTAGAGGCAAGAATAAAGTTTAACTCATATGCAAAGTCATAAAATGCAA
>Ga0193963_1001460_pt1 | contig 11716 bp, 6 predicted proteins | sample FB_6_MG_FD_140359 | JGI IMG/M metagenome (GOLD analysis project Ga0193963, IMG submission 140359) | Microbial mat bacterial communities from the Broadkill River, Lewes, Delaware, United States - FB_6_MG | ecosystem: Environmental > Aquatic > Freshwater > River > Microbial mats | place: USA...
CATTTTCAGATACACTATCATCTTTAAAAATTAGACAAGAATCAGAGGATTAAATATATGGATAATACATTTTGGACATTAGTAGATAATGAGTATTACAGAGTACACGACAAAGTTTTAAAATATGCACCAGTAAATTCAGAAACTAATTTGATAGAATCATCTCTTGAATCTAAAGTAGAAATCATAACACCAGAATTATTGGAAAAGGTTAATACCGTACTAGGTTGTTCTTTTATTATGAATGATTTTTAAAAGAGAAGATATTATTTTATCTCAAATTTCAACTCGAGAGATTTTATCTTCTGTTGATAGATGAGTTCTAAACAAATCACCGAATTTTATATTTTTTGGCTTAATGAAAAATATGAGTGCCAAAAAAATCGAGTTTGATTATTTACTATTCTTACTTTTCTTTTCTACTAATATAATGAGGAATAGACTTTCTCTGAATCATTTGATGATATACTAAATGGTGTTTCATCTTGTTCTAAAGTCTCTTTTTTATTCTAGTTTTTTAGGACAATATTATTGTTGAATACTTAAATAAAAGTATTAATTAGGTATTATAAAAGTTAGGTTTAAGATTTGAATTTATCAATGATGGATTAGAAGTAGTTCAACATATACATAAAAAGAAAATAAGTTAAAACCATATACTAATATGAAGTAAAGCCAATGAATTTAAAATCAGTAAGAATCAATATTATCCTCATCTTTTCCTATTTGGGTTTACTACTAATGATTTATTTTATAAGCTATAAATTAATTATTAGTGATTTTTTAACACTTGAAACAAATCAAAATCAAAATAATATAAATATAATACTTTCTTCAATGAACAGTGATATAAATAATATATCAAATATTACTAATGATTACAGCAAATGGGATGAGACTTATAATTTTATACTTACTTCTGATCAGGGTTATTTGTATGATAATTTTAGAGAAGGGACAAACACTTTACAGGATTTAGATGTTGATTTTATTATTTATTCTAATAACAAACAAAAAGTACTTTTTTCAAGCTATGAAAATGAAATACTAAATAGTGATAATATAGAATTTGAAAACTATATTTTAGAAAAATTCAAAAATTCACAACAATTGAATACAATTATAAAATATAAGTCTCAATACTTATATCTAATAAAATCAGATATATTAAAGAGTGATGAAACAGGTAACGTAAATGGATGGATTTTTAGTGGTAAAACTATAACAAATAAATCATTGTCAAATCTATCAAAAGTATTTAATAGTATAGAAATGGCTAAATTTAAAACAGAAAAAATAGATTCGGAAATTACTCTCTCTCATATAAAGAATATTAAAATCAAAACTATTTTAGATAATGAAAACTTAAAAAACATTATTCAATTTTATGATGATAATAATTTCCATATATTTTCTATTATTACAACTAATACACGAGATATAATAATTCAGGGCGAAAAAACAATAATTACCTTCAATTTAATAATAGATATTCTATTCTTGGTAATATTTTTTAGTATATATAAATATCAAATGATATTAATTAAGAATAATAAACTGCTAGAAGTAAAAGTAAAAGAAGCCATTTCTTCATCAAAAGCAAAAGATAACTTTTTAGCTTCGATGAGCCATGAAATTAGAACGCCACTTAATTCTATTATGGGATTTATAGACATTTTAAGAGAAAATGAAACTAACAAAAGTAATCTAAAATATCTTAATATCATAACCACTTCAAGTAAGTTACTTTTAAGTATAATTAATGATATATTAGATTTCACTAAAATAGAAAATAATATGCTAAGTATTGAAAAAATCACTTTTAATACAAAAAAAGAATTTCAATCAGTTTTAATGCTGTTTCAATCACAGATAGATGAAAAAAATATTCAATTACACTTTATTGAAGAAAATATACCCAAATTATTAGAAGGTGATTCTTTACGAATAAATCAAGTTATAACAAACTTACTATCAAATGCAATCAAATTTACAGCACAAGGTAAAAATATCTATTTAACAATAAAGTATAAGAACAATTTATTGTTGGTAAATGTACGTGACGAAGGGATTGGGATTAGTGCAGAATATGTAGAAAATATTTTTAAACCATTTACTCAAGAAGATACATCAACTACGAGAAAATATGGCGGATCTGGATTAGGATTAGCAATTAGTTTTAATTTAATAAAAAAGATGGGTGGAGAATTAAGTTTAAATTTAACAAATAAAATTGGAAGTGAATTTTATTTTTCAATACCATTAAAAGAAGTAAAAAAAAGTATTGAAATTAATAAACCTGCAATCACTTCGGATAAGACTTTTGAAAATTTAAAAGTCTTAGTAGTTGAAGATAATAAATCAAATCAATTATTTATTAAAATAATTTTAAAAAAACTAAATTTTAAATTTGAGATTGCTAATGATGGAGTGGAAGCAATTGAGATGTACAAAAATAATAAATATGATATTATTTTAATGGATGAAAATATGCCTAACATGAATGGTATTGAAGCAACTAAATATATTTTAGAATATGAAAAAGAACATAATAAAATTCACACTCCAATTATTGCACTTACAGCCAATGCAATAATTGGAGATAGAGAACGATTCTTAGAAGCTGGAATGGATGAATATTTAGCTAAACCTGTTAATAAAGATCGATTATTCGAAATGATAATTAAAGTTCTTAATAAGTAACAAAGGAAATTAAATATGTTAAAAAATAATAATGAAAATAAAATTCATCTACTACTTAAATTAGGTCCAATATCTTTAGTTTTAGTATCTGTATTTATTTTTTATTATTTATATACATCTAATAATAGTAAATTTGAAGAAGAACTAGAAAAGATCAAAAAAGAAACAGTTTTACAAAAAAATATTCAAGTAAAAAAAGAAGTACAAAATGTTTATGAATTAATTGAATATGAAAAAAATCAAGCAGAGAAAGAATTAAAAAGAAACATAAAAAAGAATGTTTATGAAGCGCATACTATTGCTATGTCTATTTATAAAAATAATAAAAACAAATCAAAACTTGAAATAACAAAAATGATTAAAGATGCACTTCGTGAGATGCGTTTTAATAATGGAAGAGGGTACTTTTTTATATATGATTTTGAAGGGACAAATATAATGCATCCTATTTTAGAAAAACTTGAAGGAAAAAATCTTATAAACCTGCAAGATAAAGAGGGAAGTTATATTATTCAAAAATTGATTAATCTTGTTAACGAGAAAAAAGAAGGTTTCCAAAGATGGTGGTGGACTAAACCAAATGACAAATTTAACCAATACCAAAAAATAGGATTTTCTAAGCATTTTAAACCTTTAAATTACCTTATTGGGACAGGTGAATATATTATAGATTGGGAAGAAGAATTAAAAAAGAAGATACTCCCTAGAATAGAAAGAATGTATTATGGAAAAAATGGATATATATTTATATCAGACTACAAAGGCACAATTTTATCTCATATCAATCAGGATTTTACAGAAAAAAATAAACTGAATATAAATGATAAAAAAGGATTTTCGCCAATAAAAGAGATGATCGATATTGCAAAAAATGGTGAAGGTTTTCTTTCCTATGTTGCTACTAGTCAGCCAAGTACCGGCAAACAATTAGAGAAAAAATCTTTTATAAAAGGATATCAAGATTGGAACTGGTTAATTGGCTCTGGATTTTATATTGATGATATAAATAAAGATATTAAAACAAGACAAGCTAAATTTCATAAAGAGAATGAAAATCATCTTGCACATATACTGACCATAAATACTCTAATATTTGGGATTTTATTTTTATTTTCACTGTATATCTCCTATGCTATTAAAAAAAGATTTGAAGAATACAAAGAAAAAGTTGAAAAACAAAGAGAAGAACTCCTTGTATTTAATAATAATTTAGAAAATGAAGTAAAGAATAGAACTGCACAATATCAAAGAGCTACGTTAGATGCGCAAAGTGCAAATAGAGCTAAATCAGCATTTTTAGCAAATATGAGCCATGAAATTCGAACTCCATTAAATGCTATATTGGGATTTGTAAATATCCTTAAAGATAATGAAACAGATAAAGAAAAATCTAAATACTTGCAAACTATTAGTGCAAGTAGTAATTCTTTACTTACTCTAATTAGTGATATTTTAGATTTTGCAAAAGTGGAAAGCGGAAATATGACACTTGATATAGTAAATGTAAATCCACACTTAGATTTTGGTAATATTGGTTCACTTTTCTTTGCAAAAGCGGAAGATATGAATCTTAAATTCAATCTTTATATTGACCCTAATTTACCAAAGAACATAAAAATTGATAGTTTAAAAATACGTCAAGTATTAACAAATCTTTTGAGTAATGCTATGAAATTTTCGAGTAAGGAAGAGATAGTAACTTTAAAAATTAAATATAATAAAGAAGATACGAGTATCTTCTTTTCTGTAAGTGATACAGGTATAGGAATAGCAAAAGAAAATTATGAAAAGATATTTCAATTATTTTCTCAAGAAGAAGATTCAACAAGTAGTAAATATGGGGGAACAGGATTAGGTTTAGCAATAAGTTCAAAAATTGTTGAACTTATGGGTTCTAAATTAGAAATCAAAAGTGAAGTAGGGAAAGGAAGCGAATTTTACTTTAATCTTTGTGTTGAATTATCAGATAATAATGAAGATCATTTTTCATTATCATCTGACATAAAAAATATTAGTATTGGACTATTATGTGATAGAAATGGTATGGAGCAATTAAATACACTAACAGAGTATTTAAATTCATTTGGGATAAATGATATAAGTTTACTTAAAAATAAAGAAGAAGTTGCTCTTTTAAAATATCCATTGATTATAATTAACTCTGACATGTATAGTAATAAGGAAATTCAATTATTTTTAGATAATGGACATGCTGTTATAATTATCAAAACTTCTTTATCAAAAAACTTTTCTAATAATTTTAAAGGTAAAGTACTGATTATTGATCCTCCATTTAATCCATCTAGTTTATATGATGGACTTTTAGAAGTATTTCGGGAGAGGAAAGAGGAAAACTTAGAATTAGACAGTTCAAATACAATCGAAGGAAATTACAATAAAAATGCAAATATTTTAATAGCAGAAGATAATAAGCCAAATCAATTATTTATGAAGGTAATAATGAAGAAATTAGGATTAAATTTTTCTTTTGCGCATGATGGAGTAGAAGCTATTAATATGTTTAAAAACAATAAATATGATTTAATTCTGATGGATGAAAATATGCCAAATATGAACGGAATAGAATCAACCCGGAATATACTTCAAATAGAAAAAGAAGAAGATTTAATACATACTCCAATCATTGCATTAACTGCAAATGCAATTAAAGGAGATAGAGAGAGATTTTTAGAAGTAGGGATGGATGAGTATTTAAGTAAACCATTAGTTCTTAGTGATTTAGTAAAAATACTTACTCACTTTTTACCTAATGTAGAAAGTTAATTATTTGTTTATATAATCTATAGTAAAAGACTTTATTTAATGTCCCTTTTTACTTTAAATATAATAGCCACAAGTCATTTAGTTTAAAATATGAAACAATAATTTTAGAAAAGTAAACTTTAGTGTATGAACCAATAGAAAAGTTACATAATTCAAGAGTGGTTATAATTGCATATGATACTACTTTTCAGGAAAAGTAGAGAAATAAGTTAGGAACATTAGTTTATAAAGATATTAATTTAAAGACTATAAATAGATATATGATAAAAAATACTAGATTAGAAGTCAGTAAAAATTTACAAAAAATTATAAGAAGTTAATATCTTAAATAGAAACAAATATTATAAGAAAATTAGAAAGCTTATATCAATAACATAAAGAGTTTCTAGATTCAAAATTAATTTCTTTGATAACAAATAAAGAACATTATCTTGAACTTAGAGTATGACAGGATATTGATGTTTAATTACAAATTTAACATATTTATTTAGAAAAAGTATGATGTAAGAAACGAGATGGACAACGTGATAGTAACAAAAACACTAAAATGGCTTTTAGAAGTATGGGAAAGCTTTAGTTATGAAGATTAACATACTGGTCAATTATGAATATCCTTCTTTTCCTACTATTTTAGGAAAACATAGGAAAAATGTAGGGGGTGATTCAATAATTTCCTAAAAGTAGGAAATCAAGGGAAATTGTGAGACTGTTTTTGTTAAAGCCAAATCTTAAATCAAACAACAGTTGCATTATCCTTTCTATCTTCATCTTTCTGATATTCTTTTAACTTTGATAAGAATAGTTTTTTTACTTATCAAACTGTTTCTTTTCATATTTTTCCCTCCATATGTAATAAGAAAAAAAATAAACATAACGATCTCATAATAATCCCCTTGGGATTATTGTACTACTATATAATGGTGAGAATAGTCGAATTTAACTAACACTTCGAAAGCACAATTAGATTTTAAGTTAATCATAACGAATCTAACTTGATATTTTATGTATTCATATTATTATTAATTATAAAAGAATAAGTATTAATCGATATAATTCTATTAATAGAAAAGTTATTATAATTTAAAGGTTAAAATATGACAATTGAAACTCTCTACTTTGATAATGAAAATTGGAACTTTGAGAATGAACTAGTTAGTGATAAAAACACTATAAATCTTGTTTTGGTATTTGGGGATACTGATGTATTTGAAAACCCTGCACATTATGAGTACTTAAAAAATCTTTATCCCAATGCAGATATTGTTGGTTCTTCAACAGCTGGACATGTTCTAGGTCCTGTTGTAAGTAATAAGTGTATTGTTGCATCTGCTATTCATTTTGAAAAAGGAAGCATTACCTTAAATACTATTGATTTTAAATTAGATGATGACTTAGAAGTTATTGCAAGAAATCTGGTTGCTCCTCTTTCAAGTGAAAACTTACAATCAATCTTTATCATTTCCGATGGGCTACATATGAATGGTTCTGCATTAGCTAAAGGTGTTAATTTAGAAAAAGAAAATATACTTATTAGTGGTGGTTTAGCAGGTGATGAAGCCCGCTTTGAAAAAACATTAGTCATGGCAAATGACATTCCTAAAGAGCAACGTCTTGTTGCTATTGCTTTTTATGGTGAAGCCTTTCATGTAAGTGGTGGTGCATATGGAGGTTGGGAAGAGTTTGGTGCTGAGCGTATTGTTACAAAATCTAAAGCAAATGTTGTCTATGAGATAGATAATGAGCCTGCACTAGCTTTGTATAAAAGATATTTAGGAGATGAAGCTAAAGATTTACCTGGAAGTGGATTACGTTTTCCTCTTAATATGAAGCCTAGTAAGAATGCAAAAACAAGAATACGAACACTCCTTGGTATTGATGAAGATACCCAGTCCCTTACTTTAGCAGGAGATATAGCTCAAGGGTCATATATTAAATTAATGAAAACAGATATTAATAATATTATTGATGCAAGTGAAAAAGCTGCCCAAAATATCGTTCAAAATAATAAAAATACAGCACTTGCTTTAGTTGTAAGTTGTATTGGAAGAAAAACAGTTCTTGGTGAGCTAGTTGATGAAGAACTTGAAGTAATTGAAGATACTCTAGGAAAAAATGTTCACTTAACTGGTTTTTATTCTTATGGAGAACTTGCTCCATTTTCTTCAGAAGCCTCAAATTGTGAACTACACAATCAAACTATGACAATCACGGTAATCTACGAAGATTAAGGATAAATATGAATCGTCTTTTACAACGCCAAATAAAACATTCCTTTGGTAAAGATTTTGATTTAGAATCTTTACCAATTGAAGTTCAGAGTTTTATAAAGAGTGTTGAAAAAACATATGCGACTTTCGATAAGGACAAAAAACTTCTTGAAAATATAATGGCACTTAATTCGGATGAATTAAATAATGCGAATGAGCTTATTCGAAATAAAAGTCTCGAAACGGATTATGTTTTGGGTCAATATAAAGATGTAATAGATAGAACTTTAATTGTTTCAAAAACAGACTCTTCGGGGAAGATTATCTATGCAAATGAAAATTTTTGTAATATTAGTGGTTATAGTGAGAAAGAGCTTTTAGGACAAAATCATAATATTGTGAACGACCCAAATATTGATAAATCATTATTTAAAAACTTATGGCAAACTATTACAAATAAGCAAACATGGCAAGGGACTTTTTCTAACATTAATAAAGATGGATCTTTGTATTATGTAGATTCTACAATCACTCCCATTTTAAATACTAAGGGAAGTATTATCGAGTATATGGCTCTTCGTAAAGATGTAACAGAACGTATCTTGTTAGAAGAAAAAAGTGAATATCTTCGTAAACGATTACAATTAATTATGGATACGCAAGAAAGTCTCATTGTTATTATAGATAAAGAATTTGGGCTAGTTGAAGGAAATCAATATTTTTATGATACCACTGGATTTAATTCGTTTGAAGAATTTAGAGAAAAACATAAATGTATATGTGAATTATTTATTGAAAAAGATAGTTATATTAAGCCTTCTAGTGATGGTTTTCATTGGACTGATCCTCTCATTGCAGAGCCTGATAATATACATAAAGCATTAATGAAAGATGTTCATGGAGTTGAAATCATATATAGTGTTCGTGTACGTGAGATTGAGTTAGATAATAAAACATACTCACTTGCAACATTTGTAGATATTACCAATATTGAGTCTATGAGACAAGCCGCTCAAAATGCTGAAAAAGCAAAATCTGAGTTCCTCGCAAATATGAGCCATGAGATAAGAACACCACTCAACGCAATTTTAGGGTTTGTAGATTTAATTAAAGAGGAATCTAAAGAAGATAAAACATTAAAATATATAAATATTATAGATAAGTCAAGCCAATCTCTTTTAAAAATTATAGAAGATGTATTAGATTTTTCTAAAATTGAAAGTGGTAAATTAGATATGAACTTTATTGATTTCAATACTAAAGAGGAACTTGAGTCAATAGGATATCTTTTCCAAGCAAAATGTTCACAATCTAATATTACATTGACTACACATTTTGATGATAATATACCAGAAGCTATCCATACTGATCCATTTAGAATTAAGCAAGTTATGACTAATTTATTAAGCAATGCTGTGAAATTTACACCTGCACATAAAAAAATAGATATAGCTATAAATTTCCATGATAACTACTTGTACATAAGTGTTAAAGATGAAGGAAAAGGGATTGCTGAGGATAGAATAGATAGTATTTTTGAAGCGTTTAAACAAGAAGATGCTTCGACAACAAGACAGTATGGAGGAACAGGATTAGGACTTACTATTAGTAATGAACTTGTACAACTCCTTGGTGGTACACTTAAAGTAGAAAGTACTCTTGGTGTTGGAAGTGAATTTTCCTTTATGATTCCTGTTAAGGTTGTCAAGAAAGTTTCTAATAGTCAAAAAGTTTTAAAACATATTGATTACTCTGATAAGAAAGCTTTACTTGTAGAGGATATTCCTACTAATCAGGTATTTATGAAAATTATCCTTAAAAAAATGAATTTAGAATTTGATCTAGCAAATGATGGTTTAGAAGCACTTGAAGCTTTTAAAAACAATAAATACGATGTAATCCTCATGGATGAAAATATGCCAAAAATGGGAGGAATAGAAGCCACTCGTGAAATTTTAAAGTTAGAAAAAGAGTTAAACCTTGTTCATACTCCAATAATAGCACTTACAGCTAATGCACTTAAAGGTGATCGAGAAAGATTTATCAAGGCAGGTATGGATGAGTATTTAAGTAAACCTGTAAATAGAAATCGTTTAATTGATATTTTTGATATCGTTTTAAAATGATTATTTAGGGGCTAAGATTTTCATTAAGTCAAATGTTTTCGGTATTGAATTTAAAGATGAATAGGAGTATAACTTCTTTACTGATTTTTCAATTTGTACTCAGAATATAAAAGTATCTAAGTTAAAATAGTAAGTGTAGTATTTGACACAATTTAACTAAGTAAGTTTAAATGCTGAAATTCTAGGACTGTCAAATTTTGACACAAAATTCTGAATAGTCTTGACTATTTATGTACCCATTTTTATTAAGTTTTATTTAAATCTAAGTACTTTTACAGTGTTTGCTATTCTGAATAGTATCAAATGGATTTGAGGTAAATAATATGATGATTATTACAGAGTTCTAAATCTCATGCATTTACAAACAACTTTAATTGTTCAATTGTTTTATCTGGAAACATTACTTGTAGCTGTTGCAGTTTTTCATTGACTACATTCTCTTTAATTGTTTGTTCGTCTAAAATATCATCTAAAAGTTGATCAACAATCTTTCCAATAGTAGCATAATTTATTTTTGCATATCTATTAGTCACTTTTTTATTTTGTTTATGTCCCAAAACTGCTTCAACTATATCTATACCATATTCTAGTTTATTTTGTAAATACATACCTATACAGTTTCGTATTTGATGTAAAACGATTGGTTGTTTCCAATGATTTCTTATTGTTCCATCACTATAGTGCTCATCTTTATTGTAGATTTTAGTGAATACAAACCCTTGATTTTTAATACCAATTGTTTTTAAAGCATTAATAAGCCGTTTTGACAGAAAATAGGTCATATCTATTCTTGCTTTATTATTTAATGCTCTTACTGTGTATGTAGAGTTTTTAAGGTCTATATCTTTCCATTCTAAAGTTACAACCTCATTAAATCTTCTTCCATGCATCAAGAACATGAATATTTCTTTTACTGGCGAAATAGGGTAGTTATTAAGACTTTTAAATACATCTTTTATTTCATCTATTGATAACTCTAATCCTCGTTCGTTATTCAAAGGTGGAAGATCTTGTTGTTTAGCGGGTGAGGGTAGATTGATTCCAAATTTAGCTGCTTTCATATTAAAGAATTTAAATACTGGATTTGTTAATTGATATACTTTTCTTGATGTTCGTTCAGAAAGTCCCGCTTGCTTTATTCTCACAACTGCTTTTTGTATATCTTCTTCATCTATCATACCAATAGGTTTTAGTAATAATGGCTTTAGCCATTTGTTGTGAAACTGTTCAGACCTTTTTTTATCAAAGCTACTTTTATCATCTCGTGCTTCATATTGAGCAATCTTATAGTTTAGATAAAGTTCATATACTTCACTGTATAACATCTTTTCTGAAATATCTTGTTTTGTAAATTGTAAGTCATCTAAATCATTCATTATTTTTTCATAAACTTTTGATGATTGTTTAATTGCTTCTAATAGTGTTACAGATGATTGAAATGTAAGAACTTTCTTTATCTGTTTTCTTGATTTGTGTATCATCTTTGATGCTCTTACTTGAATTTTGAAAGATTTAGTAAATGTTATATTTGAAGATATGATTTTATTATCTTTTATTTTTGAAGATAATATTTGACCATCGTCTATATATGTCAGTCCTGATGTATTGTATTTTTTTAAATTGAACTTTATCATTAATTTATCCATATTAGTTTTAGGTACACAATTAGGTACACACTTAACTGTGTACCTTTGTATTTTATTATATTCTTTTGTAGTTGAAAGAATCTTTAAAAGACCGATAAATACTAGGCTTAATAGCTATTTATAGTTACTTGTAATTGATAACATAATTGGATTCAAAATCCCCCGCCTTATGGGCGTGCCGGTTCGAGTCCGGCCACTGGTACCATCTTTTACCAACAATTTAAATTAACTTTTTACTTTTTAAATGCTC
>Ga0193963_1001462_pt1 | contig 11710 bp, 13 predicted proteins | sample FB_6_MG_FD_140359 | JGI IMG/M metagenome (GOLD analysis project Ga0193963, IMG submission 140359) | Microbial mat bacterial communities from the Broadkill River, Lewes, Delaware, United States - FB_6_MG | ecosystem: Environmental > Aquatic > Freshwater > River > Microbial mats | place: USA...
ACTTTATCTATTGCAAATGGATTAATTGGTATTAGTCTTAATACTTTAATCCCGCTAATAGCCGTATCTGCACAAGCAGTTTTTGTTAATATAAGTCATTTTTGCTTTGGGCTAGGCCTAACTGGCATTCAAAAAGTTGGCGGTATTTTAATATACAATTCAATAGATTTTAGACAAATATATATGGGCGTTGCAGTAATATGTGCAATCTATATAGTATTTTTCCTTTTAACTAAAACACCTAGTCCTTCAGTATCTAAGACTAAAACAAAGAACAAAGTAAAAATAAATTCTATTTTTCTCTTAATGGTATTTACTTTAGGTTTTTATGCTTTTTCGGAATCACTTATGAGTTCATGGTTTATAAATTATATGGTAAAAGGATACGGTCTTGATTTTAATAAAGCTTCTACTTTTGCCGCTATATTCTTATTGACATTTTCATTAGGTCGATTATTTGGAGGCTTTATAGTTGAGAAAATTGGGATTGAAAAAAGTATTCAAATTTCATTATTTATAGCACTCATTTTATGCATTCCAGGCTTATTGCTAAAAAATATTGGATTTATATTTCTATCATTTTCAGGATTATTTTTTGCAATTGTCTATCCTACTTGCACCCTTTGGATTGTAAAATTATTTCCAAATAATTCGATTTCCACAACTGGACTAGTAACAACCTGTATTTCATTATTAAATATATTTTCAATTTTTATTCTAGGAAGAATAAATGATTTATACTCTATAAAATTTGGATTTTGGATTTTATTTATAGCTCTTTGCCTATCATTTACCTCTTCTTTTATACTTGCAAGAAAAAGTCAACACCTAAAAAATTAACTTTCTTAAATATTTTGGTTATTTTTTACACACTTTATACACAATTTAATATTATAATATAGAAGAACGACAAGAACATACACTTTAAATGCTTTTAGAGTTCTATTATTTCCCCCTAAATTTAATAGAATTTGTTTGAAGAAGTGTTTAAAAAAAGCGAAGAATAGCGAACATCGGAAAAGAACTCCATTTGGAGTTTTTTTCTATTTACCTTTAAATATTCATTCCATTCACTTATCTTTAATTTAAATAAAACATATAAGCAAAGTAAAATATGCAAATGCTGAAATCATTGCAGTTTCAAATCCCATTTCATAATTAATTTTAATTAATTTGTCCTCAAATGGCTGAATTAAAAACTTAACTAAAAATAAACCTGCCGCAAATTCTAAAAACCATTTAAGTAATCCTTTTAAAGTTACAATAAATCCTATATTGGCATAAAAGCCATTTAAATAAACTCCATTAACTATTAAAACTATAGCCATTATATAAAGAGCTAAATATTTCTTTTTACTTATTTTCTTAATTTCTGCTTTTTTTCCAAATAAAATAAAAAATAATTTTGCAAAACATACTATAGTTAAAAATGCCGCAACTTCAAATAACACTTTAAAAAAATAATTAAATCCCACAGCTTTTAATATAAGCGCTTTTCCTGTGTATCCTCCTAGAATAGGAAAACCCATTATTGCAAATAAAAATATTATATATGGAATTGCAAGTTTAAAATCACCTTTAAGAATTCCCCTCATTTTTCTTATATCTTTAGTTTCAAAATAGTATACAAAAATTCCTGCAGTTAAAAATAATGCTCCCTTAAATATTGCATGATTAAACATAAATAATTCTCCACCTATTTTTCCACTACCCATTAAGACAAATCCTGTAATCATCCATCCTAGTTGTGAAACTGTTGAAAATGCACAGATTTTTTTTATATTTATTTCTTTTATTGCCATAACTGCACCTAAAATAGCAGTAAATCCTCCAATAACAATAAAAATATAAACGCTTTCTTCTATATTAAACATGTTATAAATTTTAACAAACGCATATAATCCAGTTTTAACTAAAATTCCAGATAATAGTGCCGATACACTTGTTCTCGCCACAGAATGTGCTCTAGGAAGCCATGTATATAATGGAAATACCGCAGATTTTATTCCAAGTGAGGTCATCATAAGTGCAAATGCTGGTTTTAACATGTCTTTTGGCATTTCGCTAATTGCACTTTTTACTAATGGAATAGAAAGATATCCGGTATAGTTATAAAGCCATATTATACCAATTAAAAACAGGAAAATTGAAAAACTATTAAACAATAAATAAAATACTGCTGCTTTCATTGCCTTCGCTTTTTTCTCTATAACTATTAATATACTTGATATTAAGGTAATTGCTTCAATAAGTACAAATATATTAAATAAATCATTACTCCATAAAAACGCAACAAAAATACCTTCTAAAAGATATATAAAGAAAACTTTTTTAGGTTTTTCCATTATTTTTTCCCATTCAAATAAACCAATACATATCATAAATATTGAAAATACAATTAGAAAAGCCGAACTAAATTTATCAATCATTAGTGAAATTCCAAGAGCTGCATTTTTATGTCCAAATACAAATTCACCATTTATATTAAATGCATATAAATATACTCCCAATCCCAAGAAATAAAATTGCAATACCACATATATTTTTTTAAAGCATTTATTTAAAAAACTTCCTAATACACCAATTAAAATAGGCATAACTATACTTAATCCATAAATAATCATTCTTCGTCCTCCTTTTGCAAATCTTCCCAAAATAGAGAACCATAATGATGGTGAAGTCTAATTGAAAACATAAGTGCCAAAGCAGTACTAGCTGTTCCAATAACAATAGCCGTAATCATAAGTGCCTGAGGTATAGGATCAACATATTGTTTTGATATTTCACCAACAATAGGTACAATTCTATTTTCTTTATAGACCAATTTTAAAAAGAGCACAATAATAACAGATTCAAATAAATTGAAAAACACAATAGTTTCAATTAAATGCTTACTCTTTATAAGTCCATATAATACTATGCATAATAAAATCAATATAAGTAATAGTGTAATATTCACAGTTGTTCCTCCTTTATAAATGCAGCTACTACTCCGCTTAATCCCACAAATACTTCTAAGGCAATTAAGAAATTCATAACAACATAAAAGGTTCTTCTAACTCCAATTGAAAAAACTTCTGGCCATGCATTTTTAAATAACCCAACTCCTGTTATTCCTCCAAGAATTACAAAAAATATTAAAAACATTAATAGCAATTTTTCATATAACATTAAAAATGGTAGATGATCCATTCTTCTAGAACGTGTAAAATGCGTCATTAAATATGCTGTTGCTAAAATAGCTCCTCCTTGAAATCCTCCTCCAGGTGATAAATCTCCATTTGCAATTAAATAGAAAGCAAAAATCATCATAAAAGGAAAAAGAATTCTTCCAAAAATAGTCAATAAAAACGATCCTCTCATTATCTATTCTCCTCCCTTTTTGTTTCACTTAAAAGTGCAACTCCCGATACCGAAATCATAAGTATAAGTGCTTCAAAGAAAGTATCATATAATCTATAATCTAAATATATTGCAGTTACTATATTTTTTGCTCCGCTTTCTTTATATCCTTGATTAATTAACATTTGTCCTATAGAATTAGATACTATTTCTCCAGAAAATGCATTATACATAATTTTAAGGAAAAATAATAATAAAAAAATACTTATAAATCTTTTTAAAAACCACACTATATTTATCTTTTTATTCTTCTTCATTTATTTCCCGCCTTTCAAAGGATATAAATGAAGTATTGTTGCAGTACTTCACTAACCTTGTAACTAATTTATTATATTTTTGTCCTTCAAATACAAATTCTAATTCTTTTGAATATACCCATACATCCTTATAATGAACCCTCTGGCCCTCTTTACAAACAACAAGTTTTAATCCTTGTTTTTCACAAAAATCCTCTAAAAGTGGTTTGCATTTTTCATCAAAGTTAACTAATGAAACATTTTGATCTAAATACACGAAAAATTTTCTTTGATGTGACGTCGCAATAACAAAAATAATTGGCACAATCGCACTTCCAACTGCCACTTCTGCAAGCGCAACATCTAAGGCTCTATAATACGCATATAATGCTGCTACTAGCAATGAAAAAACACTCATTCCTAGTATTAGATTAAATCGTTTTTTAACCGTAAGCATCCATATTGATAATCCAATTAATGAAATAAGTAAGGCATTTTCTAGCATTATATATCCTCCCCCTCATGATTTAGATCCGCAGTATGAGCTAGTGTATGTGACGCTATAGGTGCAGTAATTAGATTAAATCCTAATAAAATAAGCAATCTTAAAATAACTTGCCAATGATTATTTTCACATATCAAAGCTCCAATAAAGAAAAACCATGCAAATGTATCTGAAATACTTGAAAATAAAAGGTGAATATAAAAAGGTCTCCATCTAAGAGCACTTAAATAACACAATATTAAAAGTATTCCTGTTATTGAAAATAATATTGTACTAATCACCTCTCACGTCCTCCTTTATTCATAAATTGACAAAGCATTAATATAACAAAAAAACCTATCATACTATACACTATTGCCAAATCTAAAAAAAATATTGATTCTTCATATACTCCATAGCTCGCAAATCCCATAACAATAAGTCCAGATATCCAATTTAAAATCAATAATCTTTCCATTCTTCTTTTTTTAATTATAAGAAGTAAGGTAAGCAGCGCTATTATAACAACTAAAAAACCAAGCCAATACATCATATTAAATACCTCTCTAATCCCCTGTGAATATCTTCTTTTAACTCCTCTTCTGTTTTATGATGAAGAGTAAGCACTTTTAAATAACCTGAATAAACATCAATAGTAACCGTTCCAGGTGTCATCGTAATTGAATTAGCCAAAAAAGCAATTTTAAGTGGTTCTCTTATTTCAAGTGGAAATAGAAAAACTTTTGGTTCTGTATTTTTTTTAAAATAACAGCCTAATGTTTTAAATGATGAAACTATTATTTGATATAATACATGAACCATAAAATTTATAAACTTTAATATTGGTGGAAAGTGAAGATGATAACCCATATGCGAAAAATAAACACTTTTTGATAATTTTGCAACAAAAACAGACAATAAAAAGCCAACCACTATATTTATTACACTTAAATCCCAATTAAGTATAAGCCAAATTGCAAATAGTAAGTAAGAACTTTTTTCAATTTTAATTTTATGCCTCATATTTAGACCCCCCAAATCTACAAAGATTCATATATTTCAATTTAAATTACTTTAGTTATCTAACTCTTATTATACTCAATTTATTTAATCTATAAAACTAATTACAATAGCAAATTTAAATTATATACTTTTTATAGATCTTTAATTTTTATCTATAATATTAAAAAACATTCAAACCAAAGATATTTTATCCTCTTTGATTTGAATGCGATAAACCTTATCTATTAAACTTCGCATTTACTACAATATTTACTTTTCTAAATTTAATATCATATGTGCGCTTTCAATAAGAACTTCTGATACGATAGGATGTGCATGCAGTGCATTTTCAAAATCTTCTAGTTTTCCATCTAATTTCATTAAACTTTTCATTTCTAAAATTCTATCAATTGCGTGATTCCCAATAATATGAACTCCCAAAATTAAATTATCATCTTCTTTAATAATAAATTTTAAAAAACCCTTATCATCGTTTTTAATTCCTACTTTCCCATTAATTTGAATAGGAAATTTTTCAATTCTTACATTATATTTTTCTCTTGCTTTTTTTTCTGTAAGACCTAAGACGCCAATTTCAGGATTTCCATAAATGCAAATAGGCTCTCTTTCATAATTTAATTCTTTATTTTTACCTAAAATATTATCAACTACAAGTGAACCCTCTAACGCCGAAAAGTTTGCCAAAAGCATCTGTCCATTTGCATCTCCAGCGCAATATATGTGATCATATCTAGTTTTCAAATTTTTGTCCACATCTATAAACCCTTTATGATTTCCTTTTAACTCTAAAAATTCTAATCCTTCTTGATTTGCAAGCCTACCAGTGGCTAAAAACAATTTTTCATAAGCAAAAAATTTCATCTCTCCATTTGCATTAATATGAAGTTTTTCATCATCCAATCCTATTAATTGATGCTTATTAAATATTCTAACTCCTTGTTTTTTTAATCTCATATATACATGAAGCCTTATATCTTCATCTAACTCTTTTAATATAATATCTCCCCTAAAAAATAAAGTAACGCTAACTCCTAATGATTGCAATAAAGAAGCCATTTCAACTGCAATGTTTCCTGCTCCATATATATATATTGATTTAGGTAAATTCTTTAAATCATATAAATTTTTAGTAAACATCACTTTTTCTCTTTGGTAATACGCTTTTAAGTCTGGAATTTCTGGAATTCTAGGTTTTGAACCGGTTGCTATAACTAAATATTGAAATTCCAATACTATATCTAAAACCTCTATGTGATTTAAATCTTTTACTCTTCCAAAACCTCTGTATACATCTACTTTATTTATTTTAAGCAAATTTTCTACATTTATAGCCATTTGATTTATAATATTTTGTTTTTTCTCGCAAATTTCATTCCACATCAAAGAAATATCGCTATTTATCGACACTCCATATCTATCTGCTTCCTTAAGTGAATTAAAAAATATTCCGCTCTCAAATAAAATTCCCATAGGAACACTGCCTAGTCTAAAACTTGTTCCTCCCATATTATACTCTTCCACTATTGCGGTTTTAAGACCTTCTTTTTTTGCCTTAATCGCAGCAGCATATCCTGCTGGTCCTCCTCCTAATACTACTAAATCATATTTTTTCATAAATCCACCTCTTTTTTATTGCCAGAAAATTCAATCATTTCATGGTACTTCTTAACTCTTTATACCCTAATTTTGTACCGTTATTCCAATTCTATTTGGAATTAAGTTTTCTACGCTTATTCCTATCTCTTAATTCTTTAAAAAAAGTTTTTAGTAATTGTTCTGATTTCTCTTTTAATAATCCCGTTTCATAGATAACTTTATGATTCATTTTTTCATGATTTAGTACAGATAGTGCAGATCCACATCCACCCATTTTAGGATCTAACGCTCCTACTACAACTCTTTTTATTCTACTATGGGTAATTGCAGACGCACACATAGCGCAAGGTTCTAATGTAACATACATAGTTACATCCTCTAATCTCCAATCTCCCAAAACGATATATCCTTTTTTTAAAGCTAATATTTCTGCATGTGCAAGCGCATCTTTAGTTGTCTCTTTTAAATTATATGCTTTTGCTATAACCATATTATCTTTAACTAATACACATCCAACAGGTACTTCTCCTATATTGTAAGCTTTTCTTGCTTCTAAAAGAGCTTCTTCCATAAATTCTTTATCACTACAAAACATTTTCCACTTCACTTTCTTCGCCTATTGATTTAAGTACATATCCATATTTAATAAGAGCCGCTTTACCATCTTTAGATAATTTATACAAACCTCTGCTAACTCTTATAAACCATCCATAATAATTTTTATATAATATTGTACTTGCATTTTCAATTTCTAATTTATTTTTTATATCTTTAGGAGTACATATTTCCTCTTTCTCTAAAAACCTTGCAATTCTAAGAGAATTTTCTCTATATACCGTAACTATTTGTTTTCTAACACTTCCTCCTTGATTAAAATCATCAGTTCTATTTTTAAATTCCTTTTTTATTTTTTCAAGTTTTTTATAATTCTTATATCTATCATGTTTTAATGGCTTTAGATGTTCATTTACAATATATCCATTTTTATTAAACCTAACTGTTATTAAACCTATTTTTAAGCATCTACATAGCATTATCTTTTTTTTAAAATCTTTTCTAAATGTACCTCCCTTAGGATATATAATCGCCACATATACTTCTTTGCAAAATCTTTGTCTTTCAACTGCTTGATATAGAAGCTCTATTGTAAAATTTCTTTTAAGTTCTGTGCAAATAAACTCTCCATTTTTATATCCAAGTAAATCGCAACCCAAAATTTCTCCTTTTATATCATAGCCTTTTTCTATAAAAAACTCTTTTACAGGTTCATATAAATCTTTTTCTAATATTCTTTCCATATATACTCCATTTCAACTAAAAAAATTTATTTAATTTAAAACAATTTACAAATATATCCACAATTTTTTCATCGTATTTAATTCCTTTTAATTTAATTATTTCAGCTATTGCTTCTTTATGCGAAATTCCCTTTTTATAAACTCTATCCGTTGTCATTGCATCATAACTATCGCAAATTGCAAGTATTTTAGCTTCCTCTAGTATATCATCTCCACTAAGTTTTTTAGGATACCCAGAACCATCTATTCTTTCATGATGCTGAGAAATAATGTTAAAAATTCTCTCCCCATATTCCCCATAAGCATTTATAATTATATCTTTCCCTGCTGTTGTATGTTCCTTTATTTTTTCAAACTCTATTTTTAATAGTTTATCTGGTTTATTTAATATATAATCATCTATAAATATTTTCCCCACATCATGAAATCTTGCAGCTTTATTTAAGACATATAGTTTTTCACCATAATATCCCATTTCTATAGCTACAATTTTAGCTTTATTAAATACTCTAATTGAATGTTCCATAGTATAATTGTCTTTTAATTGAATATTTTCTAATATTTTTATTGTTATTTCATTTTCCTTTTTAAATATATTTAATACATTAGGCAATTTTGCATGCATTAGTAAAACTGTATCCTCTAAAAATAAAATTGATATTTTTTCTTTTAAATTTTCTAATACCAATAGGTCATCTTGTTCTAATATTCTTTTAGATTTTAATTCTTTGCATTTTCCTGAAATGATATAGTAAGTCTTTATAGCATCTTCAGATAAGACAGCATCTATATAAAAAACCGTATGTTTTTTAAAAAAATATTTACATATTTCTAAACCATCACTTGTATAATTTTTTATTACCTTAGTTTTACTTGCAGTAATATACATATGATTATCTCTATTTTTTTTCAAAATTATACATCCATCCTTCATCATAGATAGCTCCTTTATGATATACTTTCTTTAATTATAACAAAAAAATTATATTATTACATTTTTGATACAAAAAATAAATAGACTAATTTTATTTTTAAAATTAGTCCATCTATTTTTATCTATATTTTTACCTTTTCCTTTAATACTTCATTAACAAATATTTTCGCTAAATTTGGATCAAATTGTGTTCCTGCATTTTTTATTATTTCAATGGCAGCTTCCTTATTAGTCATTGGATTTCTATAACTTCTTTCACTCGTCATAGCATCAAATGAATCCACTATTGCAACCATTCTAGCTGAAAATGGAATTTCTTCTTCCTTTAATCCTCTAGGATAACCAAGTCCATCCCATCTTTCATGATGACAAAATGCAATCTCTGCCATATCTGACATATCATTTACCGATGTTAAAATCCTATAACCAATCTCTGGATGTTTTTTTATTTCCTCATACTCTTCATCCGACAGTTTCCCAGGTTTATTTAATACGCTTTCTTTAATTGCGACTTTACCTATGTCATGCAAAAGCCCTGCCATTCTCATTTCTCCAATTTCTCTTTCTTTAAGATTTAATACCTCCGCAAATGCTACGCAATATTCAGATACTCTTTCAGAATGTTTTGCCTCTCTTTTATTTTTTTCATGCAAAGTATTTATTATCGCATTAATAGTTTTACTTCTCATACTAGGACCTTCAAATAATTTTTTCTTATACATATAATCTTCAGCCCTATTAAAAACTTCATGTACATCTTCATCTAACTCTTTTTTAGTTGACCACCCAAAAGAAATTGATAATTCTATAGGTTCAAGTTTTTCTTTTTTACAATTTTTTTGAATCCTATTAACCAATTTTTCAGCCTCTAAATCATTCATATTAGGAACTAAAATAATAAATTCATCTCCACCTATTCTAGCTATAATCTCAGAATTTCTGCAGGTTTCTTTAAGCACTTTACCAACCTTTTCAAGTAATAAATCACCTGCTTTATGTCCAAATGAATCATTAATTAACTTTAATCCATTTACATCTGACATAATTAAACAAAGAGGCAAATTTCTTTTATTATCAAGTCTTTTTAGTTCTTCTTCAAAGAAATGCCTATTATAAAGCCCTGTTAATTGATCGTGATAACTTAAATATTCTATATGCTCCTTATTTTTATATTGTTCTGTAACATCTCTAACTATTGCTACAACTTCTCTTTTGCCTACAGGCACTATTCTTGCTTCATAAAATCCAGTTCCATATTCCATTTCCATTTTATAATTGTGAATTTGACTTTTTTTATACTGAATAGCTCTTTTAATTTTTTTAACCGCAATTTCTCCTATTTCCTTTGGCATAATATCTGCTATATTTTTACCAATAAACTCATTAGGATCTGAATACAAAACATCTTTGCTTGCTTGATAATCTTTAAATACACCTATTTCATCTAAAACAAATATCATATCCGGAATAGCTTCAACTAATGCTTTATTTCTTGCCTCGCTTTTTTTAAGTGCTTCTTCATTTTTTAAAAGCAGGTCATAATGATTTCTTAATTCAGCTTCCGTAGCAGATAATTGCCCCATAGCTGCTTCTAATTCTTGATTACTCTCCCATAATTTATTTCTACTATCCGCGAGTTCCTTTGTCTTTTTTTGAACCATTTTTCTAAGTAAAACCGTCCAAATAAAAAGAATTAAAAATACGCCTAAAACAATTAAAACAATCCAATAATAATCCTTAATTCTTTTTATAATCGTCTGATGTTCATATACAGAAAGCCATTTATCTTTAATTTTATCGTATTCACCAATAGCTTTAACAATTTCTAATCCACCATTTACAATATAAATCAAATCTTCGTTTTCTTTACTTGCAACAACACAATAATCATTTGCAACCATATCAATTTCATTTGAAATAATACTACTATACTTTTCTTCTTTTATATAATAATGAGCTGGAAGTTTTAAAACTCCAGCATAATCTGCTACTCCATCATTAACAGCCTCTAAGGCTCCTTTTACATCATTTTTTTCAATAAACTCTATTTCTAAATCTTTATCTTTTAAATATTCGTGAACAATATCATTTCTTTGCACCGATACTTTCTTACCCCTTAATTCCTCAATAGATAAAATAGCATTTGATTTTTTGGAAAAAATATCTCCTTTAGTTACGCTATGTTTAGTTGAAAATGAATATTGCTTTGCTCTTTCTTCTGAATAAAACATTCCTGCTATTAAATCAATTTCCCCATTTTCAAGAGCCTTTCTAGTATCGCTCCATGTATTAAGTCTTATTTCAACTTTAAACCCCATATTTTCAAGTGCACTCTTTAATAAATCTAAACTAAATCCCGCAGGATTGCCATTTTCATCCAAATAACTGTATGGTGGATATGCATTATCATCTCCAATAATTATAACGGGTCTATCGGTGTCATAAATTTTTTTATCAAATTCTATTGTTTTTTCTTTTGACTGAAATCCTAGTGCAATTGTAATAATAAATAAAACTAAAAAAAGAAAAGTTATTTTAAAAATCTTATCTAAGTTCTTCATATGACACCTCCTACCTTTATATCTTTATACCCCAAATTTAATATTTTATACTCTATGCATCTTTTTTTATTTCTAATACTCTATTTACAAACCTTTCTGCTAAATATGGATCAAATTGAGTTCCCGCATTATTTAGTATTTCTTCCCTTGCATCGTATTCAGATAGCGGTTTTCTA
>Ga0193963_1001463_pt1 | contig 11709 bp, 10 predicted proteins | sample FB_6_MG_FD_140359 | JGI IMG/M metagenome (GOLD analysis project Ga0193963, IMG submission 140359) | Microbial mat bacterial communities from the Broadkill River, Lewes, Delaware, United States - FB_6_MG | ecosystem: Environmental > Aquatic > Freshwater > River > Microbial mats | place: USA...
AATAACATCTTCAATTTTTTGTTTTTTATCACAATAAATATTATATCTATTGTTATCTACTAAGCCAATTTTTTTACCCTTTTCTGTTAACCTTAAATCTGCATTATCTTGTCTTAACATTAATCTATATTCAGCTCTACTTGTCATCATTCTATAAGGTTCATTTGTACCTTTCCAAACTAAATCATCAATTAAAACACCTATATATGCTTCTGATCTATCTAAAATAAATTCTTCTTTATCCATAATTTTTAATGATGCATTAATTCCAGCCATTAATCCTTGTGCCCCTGCTTCTTCATATCCAGATGAACCATTGATTTGACCTGCAAAAAATAATCCTTCTATTTCTCTATATTCTAAATTAGGTTTTAGATTAGTAGAATCTATACAATCATATTCAATTGCATATGCCTCTCTCATTATTTCAATATTTTCAAAACCCTCAATTGTCTTTAACATTTTTAATTGAACTTCTGCAGGTAACGAAGAACTCATTCCTTGTAAATAATATTCTTTTGTATCTAAAGATTCTGGCTCAATAAATAATTGATGCCTTTCTTTATCTTTAAATCTTACAACCTTATCTTCAATTGAAGGACAATATCTAGGTCCAACGCTTTCTATTACTCCAGAAAAAAGCGGAGATCTATCAATATTATCCATAATAACTTGATGTGTTTTTTTATTTGTATATGCTAAATAACAAGGAGTTTGCTCTTTTGTTAAATTTTCATTTAAAAAAGAAAAAGGTACAATAGGTTCATCTCCATGTTGTATATCCATCTTATTAAAATCAATACTATCCATATGAACTCTAGCAGGTGTACCTGTTTTAAATCTCCTAGTTTCAATTCCTTCTTTATTTAAACTTTCTGTTAAAAATTTAGAAGGCATAAAATCATTTGGACCTGCACTATAATTTACTTCACCAATAAATATTTTTCCACCAAGATATGTTCCAGTTGCCATAATAACCGCTTTTGCTTTATATACTGCACCTGTTCTTACTTGTACTCCAATAATTTTTTTATCTTCTTTTAAAATTGATATTACTTCTGCTTGTTTTAATATTATATTAGGATGATTTTCAAGTACACTTTTCATATATGTGTGATATTTTTTCTTATCTGCTTGTGCTCTTAAAGAATGAACTGCTGGTCCCTTAGATGCATTAAGCATACGACTTTGTATAAAACAAGAATCTATAGCCTTTCCCATTTCACCGCCAAGTGCATCTATTTCTCTAACTAAATGACCCTTTGCAGTACCACCTATTGAAGGATTACATGCCATATAAGCTACAGAATCTAAATTAATTGTCAATACAACTGTCTTAAAACCCAATCTTGCAGCTGCAAGTGCTGCTTCACAACCTGCATGTCCAGCTCCAACAACTACTACATCAACTTCTTTTGAATTATAAGCTACTCCTATTTCCATATACGCCCTACTTTCCAACACAAAATTCACTAAAAATTAAATCAATAATATCTTCTTTTACTGTAGATCCTGTTATTTCACCTAAAGTTTGATATGCATCATATAAATCAACTTCAATACAGTCTAATGGCATATTATTTATCATTCCATTTTTAGCTTCTTTTAATTCATTTAATGCTCTTTTAATTACCCCAATATGTCTTTCTTCAAATATCAAAGCTTCATCGTCTAACGAAACTTCTTCAATAAATAATTTTTCAAGTGCACATTCAAGTGCATCTATCCCTGCTTTATTAAATGCTGAAGTCTCCAAAATAACTCTATTAGGATATAATTTATCTATATATTCTTTATCATATTTTTTTTCTAAATCAGTTTTATTTAAAACAATTACATGCTCTTTATTTTCTATTTTTTCAATTAAATTTTTATCTTCATCATTTAATTCTTTAGAAACATCCAAAACTACCAAAACTACATCTGCAGCTTCAACTTCATTTAATGTTTTTTGAATTCCTATTTTTTCAACTACATCTATGCTTTCTCTTACTCCTGCTGTATCAACTAATTTTACAGGGATATTTCCAATATGCAAAAATGCTTCTATAGTATCTCTGGTAGTTCCAGGAATATCTGTTACTATAGCTCTTTCTTCTTTTAATAATGCATTCATAAGCGAACTTTTACCAACATTTGTTCTTCCCAAAAATGCCATTTTTAAGCCATTAACATATATTTTACCCTGTTTACTTTTTAAAATCATATCTTCAATTTCCAATATAACTTTATTTAAATTACTATCAATTACTTTTTTACTTGTATCTATATCATCTTCTGGATAATCAATATGCACTTCAATTTCTGCTAAAAGACGTTTTATAATATTTTGGGCATCAATAATCATTTTAGATAATTTACCTTCTAGTTGATTCATAGATAATGACATGGCTTTTTCAGTTTTTGAACTAATTAAACTCATAATAGCTTCAGCTTGACTTAAATCAAGTCTTCCATTTAAAAAAGCACGTTTTGTAAATTCACCACTTTCAGCAGCTCTTGCTCCAAAAGTATAAACTAACTCTAATGCCATTTTAACACTCATAATACCACCATGTACATGTAATTCAACTACATCTTCTGCAGTATAAGATCTAGGTGCTTTCATATATACTGCCATTATCTCGTCTACTTTTTTATTATCTTTAGTTAAATGTCCATAACACATTAAATGATCATGTTCTTCTGTTATTTTAGAGATTCCTCTACACTTAAAAATTTTATTTAAAATTTCTAAAGACTTATCTCCTGATAATCTAATTATATTAATTCCCGCTTTTCCTACCATCGTTGCAACACCTGCAATGGTTTGATTATACATTTATTTGTCCTTTCCTTTCCAAAATTAATAGCTTAAATTGAGAAAAACCCAGTTACACTGGGTTAAATTTAAAATCAATATTTTTAAATTAGGCTCTAACTTGAATTACTATACGTCTATATGGTTCATCTCCTACGCTATATGTTTCAACTCTACCATCTTGTTGCAACGCAGAGTGAATAATGCGTCTTTCATATGGATTCATAGGATCTAGTCGTACGCTTTTTCCTCTTTTTACAGCTTTTTCAGCCATTTTTCTAGCTAATTCTTTTAATACAGATTCTCTTTTAGCTCTATACCCCTCTGTATCTAAAATAACTTTTAAAAATTTATCTCTTTTAGAATTTACAACTAAGCTAAGCAAATATTGAACAGCATCTAATGTTTTTCCTCTTTTTCCTATAAGAACTCCCATTTCTCTACTGTTTTCACCTAATATATTTACATATAATATTTCATCTTTTCTTTTAGCTATTACTTCGCCTTCTAATTTAAAATTCTTTAATAACTTTGATAAAAATTCTCTAGCTTTTTCTTCCGGATCATTAACAACCTTTATTATTACTCTAGCATCTTTATTTCCAAAGATTCCAAATAACCCTTTACTAGATTCATTTAAAATTTCAATTTCTACATCTTCTCTTTTTACTTCTAATTCTTGAAGACCTATTAACACGGCTTCTTCTACTGTTTTACCGCTCTTTGTCAATGTTCTCATTTTAAGCCTCCTTTGCTCCTTGTGCACGATTCAAAACAATATATTGAACCATTGTAAATAAATTACCAATAACCCAATATATAACCAAACCTGCTGACATAGTTAAAGCAAAAACAAAAATCATAGCAGGCATCATCATAGTCATAATCTTTTGTTGCTGCGCCATTGCATCATTTCCTTTGACTGCGCCTTGAGTACCTGGCTGAGTAGCTTTAGTAGAAAGATAAGTTGTTAGTGCAGCCAAAATACCTAAAATAGGTAAAGCTGAACCTAAAAACGGAATACTAAATGGCAATCCAATACCATTAACTACACCTTCTGCTAATCCCATTCCATTTTTTATACCTTCACCTATAAAATTAGCTGGTAAAGAAATATCGTTAATCCACAAAAAAGAACGATTTACTGCTGAAAATATTGCTTCTGATGAAAATACATATTTAATTGGTTCTCTCATAACTTTAAAATATGCAAGTATTATAGGAAACTGAATCAATAATGGTAAACATCCACCAGCTGGATTAATTTTATGTTCTTGATAAATTTCAACAGTCTTCTTTTGTAGTGTCTCTTTGTCGTTTTTATATTTATCTTGTAACTCCTTTAAAAGAGGTTGTACTTTTTGCATTTCTTTCATAGATTTCATTTGCTTTAATGTAAGTGGTAATAATAATAATTTAAAAATTATTGTAGTAACTATTACAGCCAATGCATACGCTGAAAGCACACTAAAATCTAAACCAATACCTTCAAAAATATCGTAAATAAATTTCAGCAATAAACCCAATGGTTTAGCTAAAAATTCGGTCATTTAGAAACCTCCTTATTATAACAACGGATCTTCTCCGCCTGGGTGAAAGGGATGACATTTTAATAATCGTCTAATAGTCAAATAAGTACCTTTAAAAAAACCATACTTTTTATATGCCTGTAATGCATACTGAGAACATGTTGGACTAAATCGACAACTTGGTTTTTTTAGTGGTGATATATACTTTCTATATCCTTTAATTAATATTTCCATTAAAAAAGCTAATCCTGTATTTATCTTTTTAAACACTTAAAAACCTTCTTTTGTATTTAAGAGATTATTCTCTTTATTTATTTTTCATCTTACTAATTTTAATAAGATGATTAAATGCATCCTCTAGTTGTTTGTAATCTGCTTTTTTTGCGCCTGTGCGCACTATAAATACTAAATCATATCCCTGTTTGATACTGCTCTTATTTAATCTGTAAATTTCTTTAAGACGTCTTTTAATTTTATTCCTTACAATACTATTGCCTACTTTTTTGCTAATAGAATAACCTACTCTATTTTGATCATAATCGTTTTTAATACAATACATAACTAACTGTCTATTAGCTTTCGATTTTCCTTTTGAATAAACATTACTAAAATCTTTATTACTCTTTAAATTCCATTTTCTTTTTTCTTTCATAAACTTTCCTTTATTTATTTAAAGAATATTTAACAATTCTTTAAATGGAATAAAAGGCCACTAAAAGCGGCCTTATGCTGACAATTTTTTTCTGCCTTTTGTACGACGTTTTTTTAATATATTACGTCCAGCTTTTGTTGCCATACGTTTTCTAAATCCATGTTCTTTACTACGTTGTCTCTTTTTTGGTTGATACGTACGTTTCATGTAATAGCACCTCCTATATATTATGCTTTTATTAACAATACCAATAGTATTTTATAGACATCATACCGATTATATTACTAATCATTTTTACTGTCAAGTAACACATTTACAGCAATTTAAGAAGATTTTTAATTTTATCATAAATATAGTAGTTAAAAAAATTTTTAAAACTATATTTAGTTATAATTCTATTTTTTCAATATATAAATATTTTTTTCTTCTTTGACATATAAATATTACTGAATTATTTTTTACACAATTTATATTATATTATTTTTTTACAAAAATCAAGCTAATGCTTAAAATCATGGGGTTCTTTTATCCACATATAAAAACATTTAAATATAAATATTTATAGCTATAATTATAATTTTATCCTTAGGTGTGTGGATAAAATATAAACAATATCCCTAGTTATACACATTCTGTGGAAAACATGTGTATAACATTATTTTTTTTTCGACATTTTTTTTTACACATAAGTTCCTAGCAAACTTTTAAATAAATAAAAAAAATTTTATTATCCCCTTGTGGATAACTTTGATATGTATTAAACTTAAGTTCCAAAAGAATTTTATCCACATATTTTTTAACAGGATTTTTTTCTTTTACTATGATTTTTTTTATTGGAGGATTTTTCATGTTAGATGAAAAGAAAGTATGGCAAGATTGCCTAGAACTTATTAAAAATGAAATGGCTGAAGTAAGCTTTAATACTTGGTTTGGAGATATGGAACTTATAAGTATAATTGATCAAACAGTTACACTTATGGTTAATAATCAATTTGCAAAAGGAATTGTAAATGATCGATATGCTTCTCTTATCCAAAATGCTTTAAAGCAAATAACAAAAAATGAATATCTTATTCAAATTACAGTACCTGGAGAAACTACTGATCAGCAACAAAAAAAAGCACCTAAACCAACTATTAAGTCAGACTTACCTAATAAATCTAATTTGAATCCTAAAAATACTTTTGATAGGTTTGTTATTGGTAATTCCAATAGATTTGCACATGCTGCTTCTTTAGCTGTTGCAGAATCTCCTGCTAATGCCTATAATCCGCTTTTTATATATGGAGGTGTTGGATTAGGAAAAACTCATCTTATGCATGCAGTTGGCCACTTTATTTTAAATCAAAATCCTAATGCCAATGTTGTATATGTTTCAAGCGAGAAATTCACAAATGATTTAATTGAATCAATTAGAAATAATAAAAACTCTGAATTTAGAAATAAATATAGATCAATAGATGTTTTATTGATAGATGATATTCAATTTATTGCTAAAAAAGAACGTACTCAAGAAGAATTTTTTCACACATTTAACGCTCTTCATGAATCAAATAAACAAATTATTATTTCTTCTGATAGACCACCAAAAGAAATACCAACTCTTGAAGATAGATTAAGATCTAGATTTGAATGGGGTTTAATAGCAGATATACAAGAACCAGATTTAGAAACAAGAATTGCAATATTAAGAAAAAGAGCTGAATTAGAAAACTTAAGTGTACCTGATGAAGTAATTCAATTTATTGCAGATAAAGTTCAATCTAATATTAGAGAATTAGAAGGTGCATTAACTAGAGTTATGGCATATACATCCTTAACCAATGAAACAATAACTGTAGATGTTGCAGCTGAAGCTCTAAAAGATATTATATCAATAAAAAAACCAAAGCAAATCAATATTCCTAGGATTAAAGAGCTTGTTGCAAATCAATACAATATTAGAATAGAAGATTTTAATTCTAAAAAAAGATCCAGAGCAATAGCTTTTCCAAGACAAATAGCAATGTTCTTAACTCGTGAATTAACTGATTTATCATTACCTAAAATTGGTGAAGAATTTGGTGGAAGAGATCATACTACTGTAATGCACGCTTGTGATAAAATTTCAAATCAAATGTCTGAAGATAGACAATTTAAAACTGAAATTGACACATTAGTAGATTCTTTAAGAAATAATTAGCTGTATATAAATATGTTTATAATTTGTTTATAGCCTGTGGAATGTTTTTAATAACTATTTTTTATACATTGCCTGTGGATAAAGGGTCGCTGCTTATACATTTTTTGTCCACAGCTTCATTTGTTTAATTTTATATTTATTAAGTGGTTATCCACAATTCCACAAGTACTACTATGATTATTACTATATATCTTACTAAATATATATATAAGAAATTTTAAGGAGGTTATCCACAATGAAATTTTCAATAGATGCTTCAGAATTAAATCATATAATAAATATTGCATTAAAAGGTATATCTTCTAGAAGTACTTTACCGATACTAAGTGGTTTTTTATTAGAAGCAGAAAATAATAATTTAATAATTACTTCTACAGATTTAGAATTAGGTATTCGTACATATACCCCATGCAATATTTTTGAAGAAGGTAGAATAGTTGTTCCAGCAAGATTTTTTAGTGAATTAGTAAAAAAACTTCCAGATGAAAATATTGTTTTTGAATCTAAAATAGATTTATCGATTCATATTTCATGTACTTCTTCTGATTTTAATTTAATTGGTTTAGATCCTATGGAATTTCCTTCATTTCAAGAAATAGAAGATGAAAAACAAATAGTTTTACCTAGTCATGTATTATCATCTATGATTAAGCAAACTAATTTTGCTACTTCAGTTGATGAATCAAGACCAATTCTTACAGGTGCACTTTTTGAATTTGATGAAAATGTATTTTATATGGTTGCTTTAGATGGTTATAGATTAGCATACAGACAAGAAAACTTATCTTTAAATATTAAAGAACAATTAGTAGTACCATCTAAAACATTAAATGAAATTCAAAAATTATTAGATGATAATGAAGATATAATTAAAATAGTTTTTAATAATTCGCATATAAGATTTGAAATAGGAAAAACAATATTTGTTTCAAGATTATTAGAAGGACAATTTTTAAATTATAGAGATGTAATTCAAATGACTCCAAAAACTAAAATTGAAATTGATTTAAAAACTCTTAAACACAGTTTAGATAGAGCGTCTTTATTTGCAAAAGAAGGAAAAAATAATTGCGTTAAACTTGAAATTAAAGATGGAAAATTATCTATATCATCACAATCAGAGTTAGGAAATGTTCTTGAAGTATTAGACGTTAAAAAAGAAGGTGAGGATTTAGTTATTGCTTTTAATGCAAAATATATGGCTGATGGTTTAAAGAGTATAGAAGATAAAGATGTTACTCTTGAATTTATGAGTAGTGTTAATCCTTGTATAATCAAACCTAAAAATAGCGATTCTTATTTATATTTAATGTTACCTGTTAGATTGGTGGAGGCATAAAAATGAAGGAATTTAAATTAGAAAAACCATTTATAAAATTGGATCAATTCTTAAAGGCTACAGATCAAGTTTGTTCTGGAGGAGAGGCTAAAATAAGAATAGTAGAAGGTGAAGTTTTATTAAATGATGAAATATGTACTCAAAGGGGAAAAAAATTATATAAAAATGATATAGTTTGTTTAGACAATATCTGTATCAAAATAATAGATTAAAATAATAAAAAATAAGATAAAAAAACGCTAAAAATAATGGCGTTTTTTTTATTTTAGTTAAAAAATAGACAATCAATAGCCTAAATATAAAGCTTAAATATTTTGATAATACAACTTAAAGTGTTATAATGTATATTGGATTTATATGTTGGAGGAAAAAAAGTGCAAATTGATAAATTAAAATTAATGTATTATAGAAATTACGATGAAATGCACATTTCTTTTGACGAAGGTATAAATGTGTTTATAGGAGATAATGCTCAAGGGAAAACAAATTTAATTGAATCAATATATTTTTTAAGTTATTTAAAATCATTTAGAGCAATTAAAGAAAAAATGCTTATACAATCTGGAAAGGATAAAGCATATATAGGTGCTCATATAATTTCAAATAGTAACGATTTATTGTCAGAAATCTTATTATTTGAAAATGATAAAAAAAGAATAAAGCTTAATAAATATGAAATTGATAAGAAAAAAGAATATATAGGTCAAATTCATTGTGTGGTTTTTTCACCAGATGATATGAAGATGATAAAAGAAGGGCCTTCTGAAAGAAGAGCTTTTTTAGATGAAATGATGATTAAATTTTTTCCTGTTTATGGATATTACTATAAAAGATATCAACATCTCTTATATCAAAGAAATGCTTTATTAAAAAGAATTAGATATGGTAAAGATAATTTAGATATGCTAGATGTTTTTGATTTGCAAATATCTGAAGCTGCATTTGAAATTACAAGGAGAAGAAATGAGTTTATAAAAGATATTACACCTTTTTTTGAAGAAATATATAGTCATATTTGCGATCATAAAGAAAAAGCTAATATTATATATAAACCTAGTTTAGATGAAGTTCAAAATAAAGAAGATGTTTTTAAAAGATATAAGATAAATCAAAATAAACAGATTGAAAGAGGTCAAACTCCAATGGGTCCTCAAAGAGATGATATTATTTTTTCTATTAATACTTTAGATTCTAAAAATTATGCTTCTCAAGGGCAAATTCGTTCGCTTGCACTTGCACTTAGATTATCAGAAATATTTTTAATAAAGGAGCGTTTTTTAGAAAATCCTATTTTATTATTAGATGATGTTTTGTCTGAATTAGATGAAAAAAGAAGATATCATTTATTATATTATTTTAAAGATATTCAGACACTTATTACAACGACTGATAAATATCATTTAAAAAATTTAAAAGTAAATAAATTTTTTAATATAGAAAATGGACATTGTTTAGAAAGTAAAAAATAAGCAAAAAGAGTTTCTTAAGATGATTATGTGTTTTATTTCTAAAATCAGATTATTTGACATAATAAATCAAAGATACTTAATTGCTATTATTATAGATTAGAACAATAAGAGAGTTTTAAAGGAGTGCATAATATGAGTCAAATAAATGAGCGTCATTATGGCGCCGAACAGATACAGGTACTAGAAGGTTTAGAACCGGTAAGAAAAAGACCTGGTATGTACATAGGTTCAACAGGATTAAAAGGTTTACACCATCTAGTACAAGAAATAGTTGATAATAGTATTGATGAGGCTTTAGCTGGAGTTTGTGATACTATTATAGTTAAAATTAATTTTGATAATTCTGTAACTGTAATTGATAATGGAAGTGGAATACCAATTGATATTCATCCTAAAACTGGAAAATCAACCGTTGAAACAGTTTTAACTGTTCTACATGCAGGTGGTAAATTCAATAATGATGCATATAAAGTGTCAGGTGGTTTGCATGGAGTTGGTTTATCAGTAGTTAATGCATTATCTAAAGAATTAGAAGTAAAGATAAAAAGAGAGGGAAAATTATATAGACAATATTATAAATTAGGAGTTCCGCAAGGTAATTTAGAATGTATTGGAACTTCAGATATAACGGGAACAGAAATAACTTTTACTCCAGATGATAGCATATTTGATGAAGTTGATTTTAATGCTGCTACATTAGAACATAGATTAAGAGAAATGGCATTTTTAAATAAGGGTGTAAAAATTATTTTTAAAGACGATAGAACTGATAAATCTCATACATTTTATTATGAAGGTGGAATTAAATCATTTGTTGAATATTTAAATAGAAATAGAAAATCTATTCATGAACATACACTTTATTATGAGACAGAAAAAGATAAAGTTATTGTCGAAATAGCTATGCAATATACAAGTGAATATTCAGAAAATGTTTTTACTTTTGCCAATAATATTAATACACATGAAGGTGGAACACATTTATTAGGTTTTAAATCGGCACTTACTAGAGTAGTAAATGATTATGCAAGAAAAAATGGATTTTTAAAAGCAACTGATAAAAATCTTTCAGGAGAAGATGCAAGAGAAGGTTTAACTGCAGTTATATCAGTTAAATTACCTGATCCTCAATTTGAAGGACAAACTAAAGGAAAATTAGGAAATGCAGAGGTAAGAGGAATAACAGAATCAGTTGTAGGAAAAATAGTTTCGAGATTTTTAGAAGAAAATCCTAAGGATGCAAAAAATATAATAGAAAAATCACTTCAATCTGCTAGAGTTAGAGAGGCAGCTAGAAAAGTTAGGGATTTAACTAGAAGAAAAAATGCATTAGAAAGCACATCATTACCAGGCAAATTATCAGATTGTTCATCTAAAGATGTTGAAAAAACAGAAGTTTATATTGTCGAGGGTGATTCGGCTGGTGGTTCAGCCAAAATGGGTAGAGATAGTAAAATTCAAGCTATACTACCACTTAGAGGAAAAATTTTAAATGTTGAAAAAGCAAGGTTTGATAGAATTTTTAATTCAGAACAAATTAAAAATATGATTACTGCTTTTGGATGTGGAATAGGTGATGAATTTAATATTGAAAAATTAAGATATGGAAAAATAATAATTATGACCGATGCTGATGTTGATGGAGCTCATATAAGAACTTTAATTTTAACATTTTTATATAGATATATGAGACCATTAGTAGAGTATGGTAGAATATATATCGCACAACCACCTTTAT
>Ga0193963_1001471_pt1 | contig 11689 bp, 9 predicted proteins | sample FB_6_MG_FD_140359 | JGI IMG/M metagenome (GOLD analysis project Ga0193963, IMG submission 140359) | Microbial mat bacterial communities from the Broadkill River, Lewes, Delaware, United States - FB_6_MG | ecosystem: Environmental > Aquatic > Freshwater > River > Microbial mats | place: USA...
ATACACTTCAAATGGGTATTGTCGAAGATGATATAGAATCAATTACAAACTTACTTGAAACTGCTCTACAAAAAGCTGATATAGTTGTAACTACTGGTGGTGTTTCTGTTGGCGATTATGATTTTGTTCAAGATGTTATAAAAGACAAATTGCAAGCTGAAGTATTATTTCATGGTGTTACTATTAAACCAGGAATGCATATACTTGTAGCAATAAAAGATGGAAAAACAATTATTGCACTTCCTGGTTTTGCATACTCATCAACGGTATGTGCAATTTTATATGTGTTACCACTTATATATAGATTTAGACAATCAAATGAAGCTTTACCAATTGTAAAAGCTAGAATAAATGAAGATTTTCCTAGAAAAATGCCAAAAACAGTATTTACTGCTTGTAATGTTGAATATACAAATAACGAATATAAAATCAATTTTGATGGAAAGAAAAAAGGAACAAGTGCTATTTTGACAAATATGCTTGAAAGTCCTGCTTTATTAATTCAAAAAGAAGATAGTGAAGATATTAAAAAAGATGATTTAGTTGATATTCTTCTGTTAAATCAGTTAAAGTAAATTTCACTTTAACTGATATTGTAATATTTTTTATTTAAACGTATTACAAGCATCTAATGTAGCAATTGTATATCCACGATTAAACCACTTCATTCTATCAGCAGATGAACCATGAGTAAAAGCATCAGGAACTACATATCCTTGTGCTTGTTTTTGTAATGTATCATCACCGATTGCACTTGCTGCTCTTAAGGCTTCATCAATATCACCATCTTCTAAAGAATTAAAATTCTTTTTACTATAATGTGCCCAAATTCCAGCATAACAATCAGCTTGAAGCTCTACTTTAACTTGTAAGGCATTAGCTTGTTTTTTACTTGCATTTTGTTTTGCTTTATGTACTTTTGGAATTGTTCCTACAATATTCTGAATATGATGTCCAACTTCATGAGCAATAACATAAGCTTGTGCAAAATCTCCAGGAGCATCATGTCTTTTTGCTAATTCATCAAAAAATGATAAATCTAAATAAACTTTTTTATCAGCAGGACAATAAAATGGTCCAGTTGCAGAAGAAGCAAAACCACAAGCACTCTTAACAGAGTTTCTAAATAATACTAATTTAGGTTCACTATATTCTGAACCATATTTTTGAAAAACTTCTGCCCAAATATCTTCAGTTTGAGCAAGAACTGCACTTACAAATTGCGCACTCTTATCATCTTTTACCGTATTAATAACTTGTTTTGTTGTAGTATTTGATGTTTCTCCTAAGCTTAAAAGAGATAAAGGGTTGTACCCCATAAAATATGCAATAACTCCAACAACTAATACAATTCTTCCTATTTTTGTTCCAATTAACATTTTAACAATTGGAACTAGCATCATCATTGAGCCTTTTTGATTTGAACCAAAGTTCATTCCTCCTGACTCATTTCTTCTATCTTCCATATTAGAACTTCGTCTGTTATCTTCCCATTTCATATTAAACCTTAAATTTATTTTCTTTTTTAAATATCATTTTATTTAAATCTTTTTTTTCATTATCATCTTTTAAAACAAAAGATGTTTTTTTAATTTTCTCTTCTTTTATAGTTTTTCTGCTTACCCAAGGTTTGATTAAATAATACGACATTAAAGCTAACATAATTAAAGATGCTATTTGAGAAATAAGTGTTGACTCTTCAATATTATTTGAAAAATTAATTATATTAATATTTGCAAAGAAAAAATCATATATAAAAGCGAATATAAACGATAATATAGCAATAGTTGATACATAAACTATTAAAGATGTTCGTCCTAAAGTTTTATATACAACACTCATAGTAATTGCACTTGTAGCTGGTCCTGCTGTTAAAAATATAAACGCGGCTCCACCACTCATACCTTGAAGTATAAAAGCTGCTGCAATTGGCAAAGAAGCAGTTGCACAAACATATAAGGGCATTGCAAATATCATAATAACAATGTATGTTAAAATTTGATTTTCAAAAAGTAAAGAAGTATATTCTTTTGGTGTAAATGTAGTAAAAATAGCACCTAAAAGTAAACCTATAAATAGTGGCTTTACCATATCTATAAAAAGTGTTTTGTATGCATAAGAAAAAGCATTTTTCAAAGAAAACTTTTTCTTTTCTTCTGTACTTGCACATGAACTATTACTACATCCACAAGAACTGTCTTCTTTAAAGTTTTTAATGTCATCTTCTTTTTCAACAAAATTTTGAACTAAGCCTACAATAATTGCAATAATTACAGAAGAAACAACTCTAAAAACAGTAAAAACAAAACCAAAAAAAGAAAAAGTAGCAAGAATAGAATCAACACCAGTAATAGGAGTTGAAATAAGAAAGCTTTGAACAGCACCTTTACTAGCACCCTCTTTTCTTAAACCTTGTGCAAGAGGAATAACTGAACATGAACAAACAGGAAGTGGTATTCCAAAAAGTGTAGCTTTTAAAACTGAAGAAGTAGAACCTTTTCCTAAGTGTTTTATTACAAAATCATCAGGAACTAATTGTTTTAATATTCCTGCAATTAGTAATCCTATTAAAATATAAATTGCCATTGCATCTAATAATATTAAAAAATTATTTGCGAAATCTATGGCAAAATTCATTTTTTACTCAATTGACGTGTGTTTTTTAATTATTTGTTTCTTGGGTTTAACACCTAATTCAATAAACTCTTCAGATCTTTTAATTAGATTTCCATTTCCAGTTGAAAGTTTTGAAAATGCACTTTCATAAGCTTTTTGAGTTCTATTAATATTAGTACCTATATCTTCTATATCACTAATAAAACCATGAAACTTATCATATAAATCAGCAGCTTTTTTTGAAATAATTTCTGCGTTTTCATTTTGATGTTCATTTCTCCAAATATTCTCTATTGTTCTTAAAGTTACAAATAAAGTAGAAGGAGAGACAATCATAATATTATGATCAAATGCCATTTTGAATAAGTTCTTATCTTCTGATGAAGCTAATAAAAAAGCACCTTCAATTGGAACAAACATAAGTACAAAGTCTAATGTTTTAACACCTTCAATATCCTCATATTTTTTAGTACTTAAACTTTTGATATGGTTTGTAATTGATTTAAGAAGTTCTTTTAAAGCTAGTTCTTTTTTAGTTTTATCTTCTTTTTGAGTATATGCAAGATAAGAGTTTAAAGAAACTTTTGAATCTATAATAATATCTTTGTTTGAAGGAAGATGAACAATAACATCAGGTCTTAATACTTTTCCATCTTTATCTGTATATGAACCTTGTGTATCATACTCTTTACCTTCTCTAAGACCAGTTTGATCTAGAATTGAAGATAAAATCATTTCACCCCAATCCCCTTGAGTTTTGTTTTCACCTTTTAATGCTTTTGTTAGATTAACTGCATCTGATGATATTTTATTGTTTAAATCTTTTAGTGTTTTTATTTCAGTAATTAAAGAAGTTCTTTGTTTTGTTTCTTCATTATAAATATCATTTGCTCTTTTACCAAAAGATTCAAGTTGATCTTTAAATGATGTTAAAACTTGAGTTAAATTTACATTTGATTTTTTTTGATTATCTTCAAAAAGTTTATTAGCTAAGTTCTCAAATTCCATTTTCATTTGAACTTTTGATTCTTCTAATAAATCAATTCTTTCATTAAGATTTTCTTCTTTACTCTTTGACATTTTCTCTTGGCTAGATAATTTAAGCTCATAATTAGCTGTAATATTATCTAAGGTCTGGTCTGTATGTCTTTCAAGCATTTTTAATTTATCTTCAAGACTTTCTTTAATTAGCTTTTTTTCTTCTTCTAGTTTTCTATTTGCTGTATTTAAAGTATTAATCTGACCTTCATATGAACTATGGTTTAGTTCAATTTTTTCATTTAATGCTTTTAGCTTTAATAGTGCTTCATCCTGTAATGCACTTAATTTATTCTCATATTTTTGTCTTGAAAATTGTAAAATTATTAATAAACCTGATAATATACCAATTATTGAAACAATTAAAGTTAAATAATTAACTTCAATTATACCGCTATTCATCATAATCGAACTCCTCTTTAAGTGCTGTATTTGAATTATTTTTTACATCATATCCTAATTCTTTAAACCGTTCTGTTAATGGTGGATGTGAATAATAAAAGAATATATATAAAGGATGAGATAAAGGAAAAGACTTGTTTTCATTCGCTAATTTTAATAAAGCATTAACTAAATCATTTTTTGAAGAAAGATTAGATCCAAATTCATCTGCTGCATATTCATTATGTCTTGAAATCAATGAAATTAAAGGCATTAAGAAAAATGATAATATTGGTGAAAATATTAAAAATACAACAATAATTGATGATGCTTCTTGATTTAAATGTAAGCCTAAAAATAGCTCTTCAGGTAAATTACCAAAAATTGCAAAAAATACAAACATTACAAGTCCCATAATACCAATATTCTTAAGAATATCTCCATTTTTAAAGTGACCTAATTCATGTCCTAGTACAGCTAATAATTCATTATGTGATAATTTTTCAACTAAAGTATCGAATAATACAACTCTTTTTGTACTTCCAAGACCACCAAAGTATGCATTTAATCTATTATCTCTCTTACTTGCATCTACTGAAAAAACACCTGAACTTTTAAATCCAACTTCATCTAAAAGCTTTTCGATTTTACCTTCTAATTCTTTGTCTTTTAATTTTTCAAATTTATCAAACATTTTATCTCTAATAACAGGATATAACATGTTAATTAAGATAATAATTGCAAAAATAAAAGCAAATCCCCATATCCACCATGCAGGAAAAGTTTCAACAATAAAAGCAATACCTGCAATTACTAGTGAACCTAATACTAAAAATAGTAGAGCAGACTTTAGGGTATCTTTTATATATAAATCAACAGTCATATTTGAAAAACCATATTTTTTATCTAGTTTGAAAGTTGAATATAATTCAAAAGGTAATGTTAAAATCCAATTGATAATAATAAAAGCATTTACAAATATTACTGCTTTTAACCAAAAAGATTGAGTAGTTACAAGAGAATCTAAAGCAGATAATCCAAAACTAATCCACATCATGAATATAAGAAAATCGTAAAAAGTTGATAAAATTGAAATTTTTTCTTTTTCAATAGAATAATTAGCTGCAACAGTATATTTTGAGGCATCTAAAATAATAGGTTCTAAGTTTTTTGCTTTTTTTACAAAAGCTACTTGCATAAATGAAGTATAAATATTAAATGAAAAATATAGGCAATATCCAATAACAAATATCTCTAACACAAAATAATCCTTTTTTAATCTATAAATTAAATTATATAATACAATCTTTTTACTTGTGTTATAGTAAAAATTATTTGCTTAATTATTTTGTTTTTCTTCTTTTGAAATTTCAACTCTATTACGACCGTTTCTTTTTGCTGCATATAAAGCTAAATCTGCTTTATGTAAGATAGCTTCAAGATCTACATCTTGGGGATGAAGCATCGCTATACCAATACTTACTGTAAATTTTATTCTTTTATTATTAGCACTTGTATATTCTAAGTTTTGTATTTCTTGTCTGATATTTTCAGCAGCTTGTAAAGCTCCACGTTCTGAAGTATTTGGTAAAACAGCTGCAAATTCTTCTCCACCTAATCTTCCAAAAATATCACTTTTTCTAAGTGTTGAATTACATTTATTTGCCATTAACTTGATAATTTCATCACCTATTCCATGACCATATGAATCATTAATAAGTTTAAATTTATCAATATCAATCATAAGTACTGCTAATTTCTTTTTTTCTCTTCTATTATATGAAATTATAGGCCCACATGATTCAAAAAAACTTCTTCTATTTTTTACACCAGAAAGAGAATCTGTTGTTGCTAAAACGTTTAGTTTTACATTAATTTTATTAAGTTCTTTAGTTCTTTTATCAACTGCTGCTTCAAGAACATCTTGGTATTCTTTTAATCTTCTTTCTTGTGCATTCAATTTTATTGCTTCTAAAATAATAAGTTCAAAATCAACTTTTTTTAATTGTCTTGGGATAACTTTATATACACTTGAATTGTTAATAATATTTTGAAGACTATCTAGGTTAAGTATATCTTTAAATATAATATTTTTTGTATTAGGAGAGTTTTTTGATAATTCAACTAAAAATTCGTCACATGTGATATTTGAATTATTATTTCCATTAATAGTAATAAGTACTTCATTTCCTGCAATAATATTGTTAAAACATCCAATTAAAGCTTGTTCTGCATTAATATAGCTTTCTATAATATAATCACTATCTACTATTCTTGAAATCTTACTATATAAAGCATCAAGAATTTCAACATCATTATCAATACAGGCTATCACATATTTAGTCATTTAAATCTCCGAATTAGGATAGTACCTGATATTAATTTAAAATAAATTTAGTTTTTATTTTTAATCTAAAATTTATTTAGAAAAGTTAACATTTTATTTATTATTTTTTTATCTTTAGTAAACATTACTACCTCATAATTATTTTTAAAAGATTCTTTTGTCCAATTTATACTTCCAAGAACTGCTACTTTTTCATCAAATATTGCTATTTTAGTATGTAATTTTTTATTTGCTATTTTTACAATGATTCCATTATTCTTTAGATATTTATAAATTTTATCATTTTTATCTATTTTAGACTCATCAAGTACTATTTTAACCTTTACCCCTTTTTTTGAAGAAGATACAAGTTCTTTAGCAAATTTCTTATATGAAAAATTATACATTGCAATATGTATATTTCTTTCTGCAGTTTTAATCAATTTTGATATGTTATTTTTTGTTTCTTTTGTTTCTTTAGGTAGAAAATATATTTCATTTAAACTTGTAAACGCTATAGCTTTATTATCTTTTGCATATAAGTTAAAACATAAACATATTGAAATAAGTGTTATTTTAAATAAAGACATTCATTAAATCCTTTGGTATTCTAGCTGGTTTAAAGTTTTTTAGAAAAGCTAACTTAAATTTTCCAGTAAATAAAACTTCGCCATCTTTTAAAACTTCTTGATACATTATAATAGACGCAGCTTTCTTTTCAATAATTTTACAAGTAACATCAAGTTCATCACCAAATACAGCTGATTTAATATAATCAGCTTCAACATGCTTTACTACAAAAAACTCATCACCATTATGAGGACTCATATTTTTCTGAAAAAATAAATCTGATCTAGCTCGTTCACAAAATTTTAGGTAATTTGCATAATAAACTACGCCACCTACATCTGTATCTTCATAATACACTCTTATTTTCATTCTCTAACCTCTTATTTATGGACTTTTTTTAAAGAAAAATTAAATAGCGCCTAAAATCCTGCCTATTTTATATTTAAAGCTTGTTGAGATAACTTTAAAATAGTACTATCTCTCCAGTCATAAAAAAATATTCTTCTTCATCTAAAACCATTTTATCATAATAAAAACTAGCTCTATATTATCATCTTCTTTTATATATTTTGCGTATTATTGTAATATAACTGATAAATCTATTAACTTATTTAATGTTGACTTATTTGAGACTCATAATTTAAATATCCTTTCTTTCTATTATTAATATAATACATCTTTAAAAAATAAAAGGGACATAAATGTTGAGTAAAATTAATACTAAAAAGAAATTATTATTATTTCCAAGTATTTTTGTAGTTATAGTACTATCTGTTGGTATACTTTATAGTTATTGGAGTAATGTATCAAATACAAAAATAGATGCTGCAATAAAGACAGATATTTTTGTACAAGATGTGCTAAAAGGTAGGATATCAGTTTATCAGTTTTTAAGAGCACCAAATGAAATTAATGCACAAAAAGTAAGAGATATTTTTAATTCATTAAATTTAGATGTTTCAAATTTTAAGAATGGATTAGATCTTAAAAAAAACAAACTTATATGTGATGAAATCGTTTCAAGTTCAACAAAATATATTCAACACTTTGATGATTTTGCTAATAAAAGAATAACTGACTTTAAAAATGGAATAAAAGATGAAACAGCGGAACTTAAACTTATAATTTCTAAAATGGTAAAAGTTGGTTTAGTATTAGAAAAGAAAATAAGTGAGATTAATATAAATGCACTTGAACTAAAAAAAGAATCAAATGGATTTTTAAATGAATTATTAATAATAGTAGTTTTAATTTCTATTATAGTTTTTTTAATAGTTTCATTATATATCTCTTCTGTGATTGTAAAATCATTAACAGATTTCAATAATGGATTGATATCTTTCTTCTCATATTTAAACAGAGAAACAAATGAAGTTAAACTCTTAAACGCCTCATCAAAAGATGAATTTGGGAAAATGGCAGAAGTAGTAAATACAAATATTGAGAAGACTAAAAAAGGTATAGATGAAGATAGAGAATTAATTGATGAGACGATAACTGTTCTTTCAGAGTTTGAGCAAGGTGATTTATCTCAAAGATTAAATCTTTGTGTTTCTAATCCATCATTAATGGAATTAAAAAACGTATTAAACAATATGGCAGATAACTTTGAGACAAATATTGATAATGTACTTAATATACTTGAAGAATATTCAAATTATCATTACTTAAATAAAATCACTACTAAAGATTTGAAAAAACATCTTTTAAAACTGTCAAATGGTGTTAATACTCTTGGTGATTCAATAACTCAAATGCTTGTTGAAAATAAAACTAATGGTTTAACATTAGATGAAAGTTCTGATATATTATTAGCAAATGTTGACAAATTAAATATAAGTTCTAATGAAGCGGCAAGTTCTTTAGAAGAAACAGCTGCGGCATTAGAGGAAATTACTTCAAATATTAGAAATAACACAGAAAATATTGCAAAAATGGCTACATATTCTAATGACGTGACAAAAGCAGCTCAAGATGGTGAAAAATTAGCAAATCAAACAACAACTGCTATGGATGAGATAAATGTGCAAGTTAATTCAATCAATGAAGCAATTACTGTGATTGATCAAATAGCATTCCAAACTAATATTCTCTCTTTAAATGCAGCCGTAGAAGCTGCAACTGCAGGTGAAGCTGGTAAAGGTTTTGCTGTTGTTGCACAAGAAGTTAGAAATCTTGCAAGTAGATCTGCTGAAGCTGCAAAAGAGATAAAAAGTATAGTAGAAAATGCAACAAAGAAAGCAAATGATGGAAAAGAAATATCATCAAAGATGATTATAGGATATAAAGAGTTAAATCAAAATATTTCTCAAACAATAAATTTAATTACTGATATTGAGATGTCAAGTAAAGAACAATTAATGGGTATTGAGCAAATAAATGATGCGGTAACACAACTTGATCAACAAACGCAAAAAAATGCTATGGTTGCATCTGAAACCCATGATGTGTCAATAATTACTGATGAAATTGCAAAACTAGTTGTTCGTAGTGCAGATGAAAAAGAGTTTGAAGGAAAAGATCAAATTAAGGCTAAAAGTATGAAATCAAATTCTAATACATCATATTCAATATCAAAAGATACTATTTCTAAAGAAATTTAGGAAGACTAGGTTTTCCAAATAAATATCCTTGAAACAAATTACAACCCATCGAACTTAGCTTTGAATGTTGTTCTTTTGTTTCAACTCCTTCTGCAATAACTTCTAAATTAAATTTACTTCCTATTGATAACATGGTTTCAACAATGATTGAATCATTAGGATCTACTACTAAATCTCGAATAAAAGATTGGTCAATTTTTAGTTCATTTATTGATAACTGTTTCAAATATGCCAAAGAAGAATAACCTGTACCAAAATCATCAATTGATAAAGTTATACCCATTTTATGTAAGTGATTGATTTTTCTAAGAACATTTTGTGTATCTTTGATTAATAGATTTTCTGTTAATTCTAATCTTATTCCCATTCTTTTAATTGCTTCATTACTTCTTTAATTATCCAATTTCCTAATGGTATAATTAAAGCTGTTTCTTCTGCTAAGGGTATAAATTGATCAGGACTAATAATTCCTTTTTCTTTATCCTTCCATCTAATGAGTGCTTCTACTCCAATAATCTTATCTTGATTATTTTTAGTTAAAATTTGTAATTGATAATATACTGCCATTTTTTCATTTTCAATTGCATCTCTTAAACACTTTGTCAAGTCTGCTTTTTCTTTTATTATTTGTTGTAATTGAGGATCAAAATAACTATATTTATTTTTACCATTCTCTTTAGCATTATACATAGCAGTATCCGCAAAACTCATTAGGTCTTCTATTTTGTGATTCTCATCTTTAAATAAAACTATTCCAATACTTGCAGTCAATCTTAAATCAAAACTTGATATTAGATAAGGTTTTTTTATTTCTTCAAGAATCTTTTCTGCTACAAAATTTACATTATTAATTACATCTTCTTTATTACTTTGATTTAAATCAAGAGCAATTATAAATTCGTCACCACCTAATCTAGATAATAAGTCTGTTTGTCTTAATACTTTTTGTATTCTTTTAGTTGTTTCAATTAAAACCATATCTCCAATATTATGGCCCTTTGTATCATTAACCATTTTAAAATGATCTAAATCTATAAATAGTATCGCGCCATAAGAATTACTTCTTCTATTTCTTTTGGCCATAGTTAGTAACTGTTTTTTAAATAAAGAACGATTAGCGATTTTAGTTAAGCTATCATATTGTGCTAACTCTAAAATCATTTTTTCTTTTCTCTTTTCTTCACTTATATCTATGATTGCAACTATTTTTATTTTTTTTCCTAAAAGTGTTAATTCTTTTATTCTTAAATTTACAGGAAGTATTAATCCTTTTTTCGTAAGTAATTCTACTTCATAAACTTCTTGATTATGTTCATGAATTATATTTTTTATTAAATTAAAAGAGGAAGGAGCAATAAAGTCAAATAGATATTTATTTATCATTTCATCATTTTTATAAGATAATAATTTTGGAGCTATTGTGTTAGTTTGAAAACAATTTAGATTTTCATCATAAACCATAATTCCTTCAAGAGTAGAATTTATTAGAGTCTTGAAGAATGTTATAAAATTGTCTTTTTCTTCTAAAATTTTTTCTTCTAAAACTTTCTCTTTAGTAATATTAATTCCTAACTGCATATTAACTTTACGGTTATCTTCAGATTTTGTTATATGACTTATAAACATATAATGTTCATTATTTAAAGAATTTTTATTTGCCCATTGATAAGTACTTTCTAAAGAATGAGGGAAAGAAGTTGTTAATTGATTTGTAATAGGACAAAAAGAACAAGGGTTTTTTTGATTTTTTTGTAAAACTTTATAGCATGTTTTTCCAACAACATTGCCAAAAGTATCTTTAGCATTTTTATTAGCATAAATTATTTCATTAGTTTCTAAATCAATTGAATAGACTAAAATTCCAGATGCATCAATGGCTGTTTCCATAGATTTAAACATTATTATTACCTTTTAACTTACTGTCTTAATATATAGGGATAGAATACATAAATATTAAGTCACAAATAGGTCAAAATACAAGAAAAAAACTTTTTCATATTATGTTATAATTACAAAGATAGGGGTTTTGAGTGGTTAAATTATTGTTTTTATTTATGTTGGTTATTACATCTTTTTCATCTGAAATTATTGTTTTAGAAAATGATGATGAATATAGTGTTATTCCAAATATTCAAATATATAATAGTTTAGAAAG
>Ga0193963_1001473_pt1 | contig 11682 bp, 11 predicted proteins | sample FB_6_MG_FD_140359 | JGI IMG/M metagenome (GOLD analysis project Ga0193963, IMG submission 140359) | Microbial mat bacterial communities from the Broadkill River, Lewes, Delaware, United States - FB_6_MG | ecosystem: Environmental > Aquatic > Freshwater > River > Microbial mats | place: USA...
GCACTTAGAAAGTGATATGAGTTGTTACAATCTCCTCACTTTTGGAACAGTTTTTACTAAAAATTAGTCTGTTCAAAAAAGAATTGAAATTTGAACATGTTCAATAAGCTACAGGTTGTTGAACTTGTTATTTTACAATAACTATTATCATTGTTATAGTAATTTACTAAATTAAATAGTGAACCAAGAAAATTATTAAAACAGTTGTAACGATGTTTTGAAATAGAATCAAAACCTCATAAAGATGTTTTTGAATATATCTTTAGTACAAAGTAAAGAGTTGGTTTAAATAATAATGAACCATAGTAAAATGATTTACTATGGTTGGATTTTTAATAATATTGCACCAATAACTATCAGTGATATTGAAATTACTTTAAGCATATTCATACTCTCTTTAAAAATCAACCACCCTAGTATCGCAATGAGTGCTGTTCCCACACCTGCCCAAATAGCATAAGCTGTTCCAATTTCTATTTTTTTTACAGCAATTGCAATTAAAGAAAAAGATAAAAGATAAAAAACAACGATACTTATAATCCAATAATTATTATTTGAAATACTGAATTGTTTTATACTTAAAGTACCTAAAACTTCAAATATAATGGCGATTAATAAGTATATCCAATGCATTATATTTTCATACTACTGGTCTTCAAAAGTAGAGTATCTCTCTTCATTTAAATATTCATGTAAATGAATTAGAGTATCATTATTCTTTACTGTTACGATTCCATATGTTGGTTGTTCATCAATTGTCATATGTAAGAGATCATCATTCATTTTTAATGCTACTTGATGATTAGTTCCTCTAATACCCATATATGGTACATCTGCCCATAGTCCAGTAACTGCCCTATGTAAATGACCAAAAAAAAGATATTTTATATTTGGATATTTTAAAAATAATTCCTTCAATCTATTACTTGAAGAAAATGAAATTTTATCCATATACTTTATCCCTATACTCATTGGAGGATGGTGCATAAATACAAAAGTATTTTTATTTTTGTACTTCTCTAACTGATTTTTAAACCATTCAAATCTTATATCACACATATCACCACCATCAGTATTTTCTACTTTTGTATCTAAAAAGATTAAAGCATTATTTTCAATCTCTTGAACACCTTGAATAAAGTTTTCATTATGAAAATTTTCTGGAAATACAGTTAAAAAGTTCTCTCTATTATCATGGTTCCCAATAATTTTAATAATTCTGACATCACTTTTATCACAAATATTTTTAAAATTTTCATATGCTTTTAAATCACCTCTATCTGTTAAATCACCTGTTATTACTATGAAATCCGCATCTTTGTGGTATTTATTAATACTATGTATGGCAGATTCTAATCTATTATATGGGTTAAGCCCATATAATTCATAGGGGTCTTTTTTTATATGTGTATCACTTAAATGTATAAATTTCAATTATTGTCCTTCTCTATATTGTTCTAATAAATCTACTAAATTATTAAACTCAAAAGCTTTTATATTATTCTTATTATGCGAGTAGTTGTTCGATGTTTGTAAATGTATTGGTGTTATGCCAATATCCAAAGCGCCCTGTATGTCTGTATCATATGTATCTCCTATCATTGCTATTTTATTTTTATTTTTATTTAGTTTCTCTATTGCATATTCAAAAGCAAAAGTTGAAGGTTTCCCTACAATAATTGCTTCTTTCTTGCAATATTTTTTTATTAATTTTATCATTGCTCCACATTCAAAATTAAACCCATTTTCAGTTGGTATTAATCTATCTGGATTTGTGAAGACAAGCTGTTTCCCATTATTTGCATAAGTTCTAATGGTAGATATATCATCAAGTGTCAATGATCCCTCCATACCAATTAATACAACTTCACAATCATCATTTTGAGTAATATTTTTTGGATCAAATAATTCTTTGAGTGCATCTGAACCAAATATTTTTAATTTTTTGTTTTTAAAAAAAAGATTTAAATACTCTTTTGCTAATATTCCTGAAGTAATAATTTGTTCAATATCAATCTCTATTCCAAAATTTTTCAATTTTAAAATATATTCTGTTGGTGTTTTTCTTGAGTTATTAGTTAAAAAAACAAAAGGTATCCCTTCTGTTTTTAAATGGTTAATTATCTCTATTCCCCCGGGGAGTTTTTCATCCCCTTTATAAAAAACTCCATCCATATCAAAAATAAATGCTTCTATTTTTTTTAACATACAAGCCCTATCTTTTTAAATGTTTTTGAACTTTTTTACTCATTGACTTTAAAACTTTTTTAGTATTAGTTTCATCTGAACTTACAATTGATTCCATATGATCATAAATCACTTCTGTTATTTTTAGAGAATTTTTCCCTGGAAATGCATACCATCCTGTCATATATGGTAACTCTTGAACAGCTGTAGCATTATTTGGGTTGTTTTTATAAAATCCTTCATCTGCTAGTTCTTTTGCTGCAACTTGATTTGATGGCATATATCCTGTCATTTTAGCAACTGCTTTTGAACCTTCAGGTCCACACCAAAACTTTATAACTTCGTAAGCGGCTTTTTGTTTTTTAGGATCTCTTGTTAATAATACAGCACCATTTCCACCTGCTGGTAATTTCCCTACATTTTCTTTAATATTTGGAAAAATTGCAGTTTTCATCTCAAACTTGTCACCTATTGAATCTTCGACAGCTTTTATATCAGATGTAGATGTATAGTATGCTGCGATATTACCAGCAATAAAATCTGTTCTTGCTACTGAGTACTTCGAGATAAATGGCATCTTTGCTTCTTGTGTGAAACTTTTTAAAGTATCCATAGACCATTGACCTATTTTATTATCAAATGCAACTTTTTTTTCATCTTGGCTTAACATAGTACCACCTTGAGAGAAATTTAGTGCTTGCCAAAACCAGTTACCACTAATTTGCCAGTTAAAAAACATACCTTTAACATTTTGTTCATTTAAAGCATTAACCTTTTTAGATAAGGAAACTACTTCTTCCCAAGTTTTTGGTAAATTTTTCTCATCCCATCCTGCTTTTTTTACTAAATCCATGTTGTAGTATGCAATTGGTAAAGATACAGCAAATGGTACGCCGTATACTTTGTCTCCAAATGTTCCTGCACCATATAAAGACTCATCAAAACCTATCTCTTTTAAATCACTTTTATCTTTTTTTATGAATTGATTTAAATCGACAGCTAGTTTTTTATCTGCAAAGATTCTGAATCTGTTTAATCCTTGAAAAGACACATCTGGCATTTTATTTGTAATTGATTGTCGTAGTACTTTTTGTGTTTCATCTTCATAACTTGATGATCCTGCTCTTACTTTTACATCAATATTTGGATATTTCTTTTCAAATTCTTTTTCTAAAGTTGCGTGAACTTCATTGAATAATTTTGGATATGAGTAAGATATTTCTACCACAGTTTTATCTGCAATTACATTTGATGCAATAGCTGCACATAAACATAAACTTAGAGTAATTTTTTTCATTTTTTTTCCTTTTTTCTTGCTAATTTTTATAAACTTAGAACTTTTGACTAAAACCTACTAGTGTTGCGCACCACTAGCACGCGCTAATCAAAACAACTGGGACTATTTCATCCCAGCTTGACTTGATAATCCCTTCATAAATTTTTCCTGGGCTGCTAAAAATGCAATAACTAGAGGTATTACAATAATGGTAGAAGCAGCCATCAGTGGACCGTAATCCGTTCCTGACACTTCGTTCTTAAAATATGTTACTCCTAATGGTGGTGTATATAAGGCGTCATTAGATATTGCAATTAATGGCCAAAAATAATCATTCCAGTGTGTAACAACAGATACAATTCCACAAGCAATAATTGCTGGTATTGCAGTTGGAAGCATGACCTTCCATGCAATAGTAAACTCATTCATCCCATCTATTCTAGCAGCATGCAACAGATCATCTGGAATAGTCATAAAAAACTGTCTTATTAAAAAAATAGAAAATACTGATATAGTCCATGGAAAAACCAATGAAGTATAAGTATCAAGCATATCTACCATGTGTAATTCAAAATATACAGGTATTGCAAATACAAATTGTGGAATTAAAAGAGAAAATAAAATCATTGTAAAAAATATTTTACTTCCTTTAAATTTAAGTTTTGCAATTGCATATGCTGCAGGTATTGAAAATAGCATTTGAATTATAAAAATCACTATTACTACTACAAGACCATTGTACAAAAAGCCTACTAAGTCTACTTTTGTAAATGCTGCAGTATAGTTTTCAATAATTGCCCAATCTTGAGGAAAGAGAGAAAACTCTTTTGAAAAAATCTCATCTGCAGGTTTGAATGATGTTAATATCATCCAGATAAATGGCAGTGCAAATAAAAATGCACTGGTTATTAACACTAAATGTGTTGAAAGTTTTTTAATATTTAATTTTTTCATCTGTAATGTACCTTTTTTTCAAAATAATATGTTTTCAAGAGTGTGATGCTTAATGTTAATAGTAAAAATACAACAGCAATTGCACTTGCATAACCAGCTCTAAAGTATTCAAAACCTTCTATATAAAGCGTATATGATAATAGTTCGGTAGAATGGTTTGGGCCACCTTTAGTTAATACATGAATATAATCAAATACTTGAAATGCTCTTACTAGCGTATATATCGAAACAAATAAAGTTATAGGTCCTAACATAGGCCAAGTAACTAACCAAAATTTTGAAAAGAAACTTTTCGCACCATCTATTTCTGCTGCATCGTATAAGTCTTTTGGAATATTTGCAAGTCCTGAAAGGAACAAAATCATATTAAAACCTGCAAATTGCCAAACTGTTAAAACAGCAATTGTAATAAGTGCAGTTGAACTATTTTGTAATAAGTCTATATTGTTAAAACCAAATAAGCCAAAGAAGTGTGCACTTAATCCGATTGTTGGATGCAGCATAAATTCCCAAACAATACCCATTGCAACGGTTGATGCCATAACTGGTAAAAAAAATACTGCACGATATATTTTTGCACCTTTTGTTATATTATTTATAAGAATTGCCATTGCAAGACCCAAAATAATTGATATAGGTAGTACTAAAAACATAAAATAAATTGTATTATTAAAAGATGTTCTAAATACATCATCCTCTAAAAGTGTAAAGTAGTTTTCAAATCCTATAAATGCAAATTCAGGATCCCCAAAACTCCAATCCGTAAAGCTTAAAACTACAATGAGTATCGTAGGTAAGATGATAATAAGCATCATCAATACAAATGAAGGTGCAACAAATAGGTATCCCAAAAAACTTTGAGATAATTTTCTATTTTTTAACATTTTTATCTCCGTAGATTCTTTGCCCAGTAATTGCATCGAAAACAAGCATTTTTTTTGTTTTTACTTCTAAGTGAATAATATCATCAATTTTGTGTGCATTTATATCATTCACTTTTACAATACAAATATTTTGTTCATGTCCTACATTCACATATAAAAGATAGTGAGAACCTAAATTTTCGATATGTTTTATAGAAGCACTAATTGATTTACTTGATTTTTCTTCTACGACTTTAAATGATTCAGGTCTAATACCTAAACTTAATTCACTTAACTCATACCCTTGAAGTTTAAAATCAATATTTTTACCACATAGGTACACTTCTCCCTCTTCATATGATTGTGCTGATAGTGTATTGATATTAGGGCTACCAATAAATTGAGCTACTTTAATATGATTTGGGTTTGTATAAATATTATGAGGTGTATCAAATTGTAAAATAACACCATCCATCATTACAGCAACTTTATCACTCATAGTCATAGCTTCTTCTTGATCATGTGTTACATAAACAAATGTTTCATTTAATTCTCTATGAAGTGCAGCTATTTCTGCTCTCATTTGAACTCTTAATGATGCATCTAAATTTGATAAAGGTTCGTCCATTAAAAATAGATGTGGATTTCTAACCATTGCTCGACCTATTGCAACTCTTTGTTTTTGACCACCACTTAATTCTCCAGGTTTTCTATCTAGTAAATGGATGATATTTAATTTATCTGCAACCTCTTTTACATCTTTATCAATAGATTTTAAGATCTGTTTAGATTTTTTTAAATATTTTCCAATAAACGGCATTTTTTGAATGGCATCAAGTTTTCTAGTTTTTAAGGGTGTGGCAATGTTTTCATAAACACTCATATGAGGATATAAAGCATAAGATTGGAATACCATAGAGATATTCCGATTAGAAGGTTCAATATTTGTCACCTCTTTACCTTTTATAATTATTTCTCCTGAAGTTTGAGTATCAAGTCCAGCTATAATTTTTAGTAATGTTGACTTACCACAACCTGAAGGACCTAGAAGTGTTAAAAACTCCCCTTTTTTGACATGAAGATTGATATCTTTTAATATTTGTACATCACCATACGACTTAGTACAATTTTTGATAGAAAGTGCAGACATTTATTACCTTTTATTTTTTTTGTTAATGTTATTTTATACAATTAGTGTTGTTTTTTTGTTGTTTTTTCAATTTAAATTGTAACTGTTTTGTAACCAAATTATGTGGATACATTCAAAAGACAATAGATTGATTATCTTTTCAATATACCCCTCATAAAGAGAGGCGTAAATTAAAATTTGTATGTTAATCTTGTATTAATTTGTTCTAAGTCAGTTCTTGTTGTGTCTTTGTTGTCTTCATTTACTAGTGCATAACCAAAACTTAATCCAAGGTTTTTATTGAGTTGATATCCAGCCCAAATATTGAACTCATTATTTTCATATTGTTGATATTTTGTGATACCATATAGTGCAGTTAATGAAACATCTGAAATAGTCTTGCTCACTTGCAAATATGTAGTTCGAGAATCTTTTGCATACATTTGATCCCCTTCTTCAAAAGGTACAACTATTTCTCCTGCATTTGCAGCACTTCCCCATCCATTTTCTTTGCCAGTTTTTACAAAACCAAGTGTAGTGGTATATCCAGAAAATTTTGCATAAGCTTTAATCTCTAACATCTCTCCATCTTTTACATTTAATGCATCTTCATTTGTTTGCATTGCATGTGTCAAAAAACCAAATGATTTAGAGTCATATGCTACTTTGGCACCATAAATATCATAAGCGTCAGGTGCATTTAAAAAATAAGGTGTTAATTTGATTGTCTCCGTTGCTTTATAGTTTAAAGACAGACTGTAGATTCCATCATCTTTATTTAATGAAGTCATAGGTCTAAAGTCTTTTGCTCGTGTTCTACCTCTTTTTTTAGTATAAATAGCATTTATATCTAATGTTTCACTTGGTTTAATTGTTACATTTATAGCATCATGTAACATTGTTAGCCAATTTGTAGAAATTACTTGTCTTCCTATTTTTGCATCAATTAAATTATCGTTATATTGGAGATAAGCTTTTGATAGTCCAGTTAAGCCTCTATTATCATAATATCTTTCTGTTGTATCACCATTACCGTGTGAGGTATTAAAATTTTTATCATCTTCAAATAATGCAGTGTATGTTCTAAACCCAACATGTGCACTTAGATTATTATATGTTGCTGTATCATAATTAAGTCCAAGTGATCCCATTGCATATGCTGTATCAGAATAATACGTTGATATCTCTTTATCTTGACTTCTTGATTCATATTGTATTGCAATGTCTCCAGAAATTTTTCCATTTTTTAACGCATCATTAAATGATGTTGCATTTACTGTACTGAATAAAGTAATAACAGAACATGCTATCAAACTTAATTTTAACTTTTTCATTTTCGTCCTTTTTTTAAGATGTTGAAATTGTACAAATCAAATGTTGTTTAAAAGTTGTTTTTGAGTTTTTTCTTGTAACCAAATTGTAATTTTTTTTATATACTTTACAAAATGCAAAAAGAGATATTAATTATTGATGATTTAGAAGAAAATTTAAATATTCTAATCAATATACTAAGTGACGAATACATTATTAGGCCTACAAAAAATTACACAACAGCTGTAAAAAGTATAAAAATAAAAAAACCAGATCTAGTTTTATTGGATATTTTACTTGATAATGGTGATGGTTTTAAACTTTATGCTGAAATACAAAATGAGTTAACTGATATACCTGTAATATTTATAAGTGCACTAAACTCAATTGAAGAAAAAATAAAGGCTTTCGAGATGGGTGCGGTTGATTATATTACTAAACCTTTTAATCTTCAAGAAGTAAAATTAAGAGTAAATACTCATTTAGAATTATCCAAAACAAAACAAAATATAAAAGAGTTACTTGTAAATCAAAACTATATGATAAAAAAGTTAATGCATGAAATATTCACCCCTTTGAGTGTTATTACATTAAATGTAGATATTTTACGTGCACAAAAAAATGATTTTAATCCTTTAGATAAAATTCAAGCAAGTGTAAAAGTATTATCCTCTGTATATGAAGATATTCGATATATGATTAATCATGACAGAGAAGAATTTCCAAAAAATGATATAGAGATGATTAGTTTTTTATCTTCAAGAGTTGCTTACTTTGATACTATTGCTAAAAGTAAAGATATATTTTTAGAGTTAATTGTAAGTGAAAAAATTTCAATATTTTTTAATGAAACGGAACTTCAAAGATTAGTAGACAATAATATATCAAATGCAATTAAATATTCATATAACGGCTCTGTAATCATAGTCTCCTGTAAACAAGTTAATAATATGGTAATACTCGAGTTTAAGAATGAAGGTATTGGAATAAAAAAGGAGTTAATTCCAAATATTTTTAAAGGTTATTATAAAATAAATCAAAGTAAAGGTTTAGGTTTGGGACTTGCAACGGTAAAAGAAATATGTGATAAATATAATATTTCTATAGATGTAAAGTCAAAATATAAACAAAAAAGTACTTTTAGATATGAGATAAAACAATAGTGAAAATATTAATATTGGAAGATGATGTAAATTTAAGTCAGACTTTACATCAATTATTAAAGAAAAAAAATAGAGTAATTAAAACTTTTATTGATTCAGATGAAACATGTGATGAAATCTCCATTAATACTTACGATTTATATATTCTAGATATAAATGTACAAGGTAGTATGGATGGATATGATGTTGCAGAATATGTAAAAAAGGTAAATAAAGATGCTGTCATTTTAATTATTAGTGCAATAACAGATTTTGAAAGTGTTCAAAAAGTCTTTGATATAGGATGTAACGATTATATTAAAAAACCATTTGATATAAGAGAATTAAATTTAAAAATCAACTCGCTGATGAAGTTTTTTAATAGAGATAAAGAACTATTAAATTTAGGAAATGGTTATGAATATAATATTACAAAAGAGACACTTTTTTATTATGAACAAGTAGTAGATTTAACGAAAAAAGAGGCTTTATTTTTAAAAATACTTCTAAAAAATGAAAATATAATAGTTGAAAATGAAACTATAATGGAATATGTATGGGGAAAATATGTTAAACCAACTACATTTAGAAGTGTAGTATTTAAATTATCTAAGAAACTATCTGCAGGAATACTAGTGAATATTAAAGGGAGTGGATATAAAATAATTACTTCATAAAATCACTATTTAAAAAGCTTTTCTAGTTTTTCCCATTCATAGTTTTTAAGATAATGTAATAATTGTGGTTTTATATCATCATCAAAGTTGTCGAATATTTCTTTTAAGTTTGAATAATATAACTTCTGTATATTTTCTCGAATTGTTTCTGATTCATATTTCGTTATTTTTGATAAATTAAGAGTATCCATTTTTTTAGTTACATTCATTTTTTGTTTTGATGTTTTATTAAATATTTCTGTAGTGAATGGAACAATAAACGAGAATGAACTTCCTTTTTTAACTGTACTTTTTATTTGAATTGGTTCATAAATATTTTTAGAATATTCATTTGAAATAGAAAGACCAAGACCAGTTCCTTGCGAGTTTAGTTCATTATTGATTTTCTCAAATGGTATAAAAATTTTTTGAAAATCCTTTTTTTGTATACCAATACCTGTATCTTTTACAATAAACTTAATCCCTTTTTTTACATGTTTTATTATTAAAGAAACTTTTCCTATTGAGGTGAATTTAATTGCATTTCCAAGAAGGTTTATTAAAATCTGCTTGATTTTTCTTTCATCTGAAGTAATTATTAATGGTAGATTTTCTTGAATTATTTCAAAATCTATATTTTTATTTTTTGCAATTATTTTAAATATTTTTGAAATACCATCAATGAGTTGAGGCATTTTTATATCTTTCTTTTCTATTAGATTATCTTTGATATCAAGTTTTGTTGTTTCTATCATATCGTCAATCATTGAAGTAAGATATTGTGCACTATTTATAATTGCACTTGTATTATAATTAATATTTTTTGAAGAAGAATTAATAAGTTGTGCATAGGATAGAATTGCATGCAGAGGTGTTTTTAATTCATGAGTAATATTTGCTAGGAAATCTGATTTTACTTGATTGGAAATTTCCAATTCATTTTTAGCTTTTTTTAATAATAGTTCAGCTTTTTTTTGTTCAGTAATATCAGTATAAATTCCAACAATCATATTACCGTTAAATTTTCTCTCTTTTATTTGTCGCCAAGTGTTATTTATCGATTGATCAATAAAAACACCTTCACATTTTTGATGGTAGTCATATCTCATTTTACTATATAATTCTGGATAATCTTTTACAATTACACCATCAATTAGATTTACATCATCAGAGTCAATATGTGCTTTTATTAAATCGATAAATTTGACGCCAATCTTAACTCTTGATTTTAATCCAAAAAATTCTTTGTATTTATCATTAAAATAAATTAATATATCATTCTCATCCCATATTGCAATTGCTTCACCCATTGCATCAAGTGCATCTATCAGTATATTCTTTATCATAAGATAAGATACTAAAAGTTAGTTACAAAATAATTACGAAAGTAATCTCCTTACAAACTAGACAATTACTAATCAAGCAACAACCTCTTACTTTTGGTGCATGTTCAATAAGTATAACTCTTAAGACCACTAATCCAATCATAAAATATGATAATTATCTAATAAAAAAAGTCCCATTATTGTTAATAAACTTATTATTACTAAAAATAACAATATGGACAAGTCTTCCATTTATTACTCCTTGATATATGAAATTATATCAAACCGAAGTGTGTTATGAGTGTTTGTTTTAAAAACGAGTTAAATTTATAATTGGAGTGTTAACATAAATTCATTCAAGTAAAATCACGGTATCTTAGGAAGTTTACTTCAAAATATACTTACAATAAAATATCAATCAAACATAGTACTATGTCTTAAATACTGTCGTACTGTAGTGCTTTTAACCTCTAGATTTTGGAACACAAAACACTTATATTAGTTTTCCATGTTCCACAAAGTGTTCAAAAAGTAGAATTTAGAGATTCTCTCAAAGCCTATGGGATTATTGAACAAAAAAATGAACTTTTAAATTATATATTTAAAGATTCAGCTAACCTGTCTTAAAATAGTATTACCAACTGTGAAATCGTTAATAACCAATTCCATATTGATAAAGTCCATTTTTTAGAGGCATTCTAAATGCTAATAAGTAGTATAAAATTATTCATAGTTTTTATTACAAAACTCTAAACATTATCCCTCTTCATTATCAATAATATAGAGATAAATATAACTACAACTCCTACCATAACCATCATATCGATACTTTTATCAAA
>Ga0193963_1001474_pt1 | contig 11679 bp, 9 predicted proteins | sample FB_6_MG_FD_140359 | JGI IMG/M metagenome (GOLD analysis project Ga0193963, IMG submission 140359) | Microbial mat bacterial communities from the Broadkill River, Lewes, Delaware, United States - FB_6_MG | ecosystem: Environmental > Aquatic > Freshwater > River > Microbial mats | place: USA...
AAAGGATGTTAAATATACACGTGTTTCAGAGGAAGAGATGGCTGTTTTGTCATATACTTCTGGATCTTCTGGTTTTTCTAAAGGAGTGATGCTTCCATATAGAAGTCTATATTCTAATGTAAAGCTAGCTGTTGATTATATTGGTCTTAAAAGTGGAGATAGGGTAGTATCATTTTTACCCCTTGCTCATGTTTTTGGTTGTACATTTGAATTTCTATCTGAATTCTGTATGGGAGTAGAAGTTGTTTTCTTGTCTCGTGTACCTACTCCTCAGGTTATTACTAAAGCTTTTAGAGAGATTAAGCCACGTATGATATTTATGGTGCCTCTTATTCTTGAAAAGATATATAAGAAGAAGATTATTCCTGTCTTAGAGAAAAAGGCAGTTAAATTAATGCTTAAAGTACCACTTCTTAAGAAAAAGATATATAATAAAATACGACAAGAGTTAGTTGATACATTTGGTGGTAACTTTATTCAGATACTTGTTGGTGGTGCAGCACTTAGTGCTGAAGTTGAGGATTTTCTTAAAAAGATTAAGTTTAATTTTGCCGTTGGATATGGCATGACTGAATGTGGTCCTATAATTACATATAAACGCTTTGATGAGCATGTGCAAACATCTTGTGGTGCTGTTGTTGATAGAATGGAAGTGAAGATTTTATCTGAAGATACTGAAAATGTTCCTGGTGAAGTCCTTGTTAAAGGAATGAATGTAATGCTTGGATATTACAAGAATAAAGAAGCTACAAAAGAAGTGCTTTCTAAAGATGGATGGATGAAAACAGGGGATATGGGCGTTATGGATAAGGAAAACAATCTTTTCTTAAGAGGACGTTCTAAGAATATGATACTTGGTCCTTCTGGTCAGAATATTTATCCTGAGGAGATAGAAGCAATGCTTAATAATATGCCAAATATCTTAGAGACTGTTGTTACAGATGATAAGAATTCGAAATTGGTTGCTCTTGCTTATCCTGATTACGAGACAATTGATGATAATGGAGGAATGACGGAGAAAGAGATAGAGAAAGCATTTGAGAATAATAGACAGTTGATAAATAAACAACTTCCACCATATATGCAGTTGTCAAGAATTCAACTGTTTCCAGAAGAGTTTAAAAAGACACCAAAGAAGAATATTAAAAGATATATTTATACAAATACATTGAAGTAAAAGATAAAGAGTCAGCAGATAAGTTGGCTCTTTTTTTATTAAAAAAACACTGTAAATAATTTTCATCTAATTTTCTTTCAAAATCCTTTGTGATAAGCAATTAATATCTATTTTTGCGGCTCAACTAAACTTAAGAAATACTTATGGAAAATCACAGTGGGAAATTAGCTAACCCGGCAGTAGTTGGATTGGCAGGATTTGGATTAACAACGTTATTATTGCAATTTCACAATATTGGAATTTGTGGATTAGGCCCAGTAGTGGCAATGGCATTTATTTTTGGTGGTCTTGCTCAGTTTATTGCAGGATTCATGGAGCAAAAGATGGGAAATAACTTCGGTTTCTGTGCCTTTGTTGGATACGGTTCTTTTTGGATTGGCTTAGGAATTATCTGGATGTTAAATCATTTAGGTATTTACACAGCATCTCATACTGATGTTGGTTTGTACCTTGTAGCATGGACATTATTTACAGTTATCCTTTGGATTGCATCTATGTTTATTCATACTGCAATGGCATTTACCTTTACAACTCTTCTAATCGGTTTTATTCTTTTAGATCTTGGACACTTCGGTTATCCAATAATGAATGTAGTAGCTGGATACGAGCTTATTATTTGTGCGTTAGCTGCTTGGTACATGATGGCTGCAACAATTATTAATGATGTGGCAGGTAAGGAAATACTTAAATCAGGTAAAGCTTGGATTAAAGTTAAATAGAGGTAGAAAGAAGATTTCTATAATTATAATATTTAGCCACTTACTATTATGTGTAAGTGGCTATTTTTTTACTAATTTAGCAATTCTAAATATATAAATAACGAGATATGTACACTTTTGAGGAATTACAAGACTTGGTGAGAGAGAGAATGGCAAAGCAAAATTTTATTGATGTGCCTGAAAAATTATTCGAGCCAATAGATTATATTCTTGAAGACGGAGGGAAAAGATTAAGACCGACTTTATTATTAATGGCAACTAATCTTTATAAGGATGATATTGAAAAGTCTATTATTCCTGCAATAGGGGTAGAGATTTTCCATAATTACACACTTTTACATGATGACGTAATGGATGACGCTGATATAAGAAGAGGTCGTCCTACTGTTCACAAAAAATGGGATAAGAATGTAGCTATTTTAAGTGGTGATGCTGCTGCAATTACGGCTTATATGTATTTAGTTACTTGTGAAGATAAGTATTTACGTTCAGCTATTTCTACATTTAATAATGTGGCAATGGATGTGTGTAAGGGTCAACAATATGACATGGAGTTTGAAACTCGTATGGATGTTACTGTTGAGGAGTATGTACATATGATTTATCTTAAAACGGCTGCTTTAATTGCTGGTAGCTTGAAACTTGGTGCAGCTTTTGGTGATGCTTCTGAGAAAGAACAGGATATGCTTTATGACTTTGGTAAGTATCTTGGTATTGCATTTCAACTTCAGGATGATCATCTTGATGCATATGGAGATGTTAAGACTTTCGGTAAGAAGATAGGTGGAGATATTATTTCTAATAAGAAAACTTTCCTTTTAATTTCAGCTATGAAGTTAGCTAAGGGTGAGCAGAAAGAAAGACTTCTTGCACAGATTAATGCTACTGATTTTAATGAGGAAGATAAGATTAAGACTGTAACAGAGATATATAATGAGCTGGGAATTGAAAAGCTTGTTAAGGAGGAAATCGTTAAATATATAGATAAGAGTATTGAGATTCTTAATGATATTAATGTTAGCGAAGATAGAAAAGTTATTTTGCTTGAAATGGTGACTATCCTTAAAGATAGAATTTACTAGTTTAAGTTGTATAAATAATTCATAATTATAAAACATGAAGATTGTATCCTATAATGTTAATGGTATTAGAGCTGCTATTGGTAAAGATTTTATTGGTTGGTTGAAAGAAGCTAATCCTGATGTTCTGTGTATTCAGGAAACAAAAGCAAATCCATCACAATTTGATGTGTCTCTTTTTGAAGAGCTTGGATATCATTGCTATTGGCATTCTGCTGAAAAGAAAGGATATAGTGGTGTTGGATTGCTTACAAAGATAAAGCCTGATAGTGTTAGTTATGGAGTCGGTGTGGATAGATTTGATAGTGAGGGAAGATTGGTTCGTGCTGATATAGGTGATTTGACAATACTTTCTGTTTATCATCCTTCTGGAACTACTGGTGGTCCTCGTCAGGAGTTTAAAATGGAGTGGCTTGATAATTTTCATACCTTTGCTAATGAGCTTAAGAAGGAACGTCCAAATATAATTGTTTCTGGTGATGTGAATATTTGTCATAAAGAGATAGATATTAGTAATCCTAAGAAGAAGAAAGGTGTTTCAGGTTTTCTACCTGAGGAAAGAGAGTGGGTTTCTAATTTTATTGAGAGTGGATTTATTGACACTTTCAGGGTGTTTGATGAATCTCCTGAGAAGTATTCGTGGTGGTCATATAGGGCTGGATCAAGAGCTAAAAATCTGGGCTGGAGGATTGATTATCATTTTGCTACCGAAAGTCTTAAAGATAAGCTTAAAGATGCGGCTATCTGGTCTGATGTGGTTCACTCTGATCATTGTCCTATATATCTAGAGATTGAGAATAACCAATTCTAATTCATAAATCATAATTCTAAACATGGAATATACAGGTAAACAAATTAAACTTGATGAGCGTTATTTAAGAATGGCTCGTATATGGGCTGAGAATTCATATTGTAAACGTCGTCAGGTTGGTGCTCTTATCGTAAAGGATAAGATGATAATATCTGATGGATACAATGGAACACCTTCTGGTTTTGAGAATGATTGCGAGGAGGGGGATAAGACAAAACCTTATGTGCTTCATGCAGAGGCAAATGCTATAACTAAAGTTGCCAAATCGAGTAATAGTAGTGATAATGCTACTTTATATGTTACTGCATCTCCTTGTATAGAGTGTGCAAAACTGATTATACAATCCGGAATAACAAGAGTTGTGTATTCTGAAAATTACAGAAGTGCAGATGGTGTAAATCTGCTTAAAAGAGCTGGTGTTAGTGTTATTTGTTTTGAGGAGATTGAAACGAATTCGTAATTTTTGAGTAAAATACTATCTGAGTATCTATAATCCCACTTATGGTGGACTAATCAATATATATAATGAGTTATAAAAATAGTAATCGTGCAATCTTTACGCCTTTAATAATATCTATTTCTATCGTTGTTGGAATCTTTGCAGGTAGAATGCTTTCAGGACCTCAAGCTGTTATGCCTACAAGTGGAGAGAGGCAGACATATGGTAAATTGGATATGATTATTAGCATGATTGATAAGAATTATGTTGATACTGTTGATAGTAGAAAGATGGTTGAAGATGCTATCCCTTCTTTGCTTAAGAAGTTGGATCCTCATACGGTATATATCCCTTCTAAGGATTTTGAAAATGTAAATGAAGATCTTAGGGGTAATTTTGGTGGTATAGGTGTACAGTTTATTATGCATAGAGATACTGTAGCTGTTGTTAAGGTCGTGCCAAATGGTCCTTCTCAGCTTGCTGGTATTATTGATGGTGATAGAATAGTAAAAGTTAATGATACTATTATAGCTGGTAAGAAAATGTCTAATACTAAGATTATGTCCATGATGAGGGGAAAGATTGGTACAAAGATTAAGATTACTATTGCCAGAAAGGGTAAAAAGAAGCTGATTAATAAGACTATTGATAGAGGAGCAATTCCTTTAACAAGTGTGGATGTAGCTTATATGATGGATGAGGAAATTGGCTATATTAAGGTTAGTAAGTTTGCTATGGATACTTATGATGAGTTTTTTAAGGGCTTGAATAAGTTGAAAGAGAAGGGTATGAAAAAGCTTATTATAGATCTACGTGAGAATACTGGTGGATTTCTTGGTAATGCAATTAACATGATCAATGAGTTCCTTCCTGATCAAAAGCTTATTGTTTATACAGAGGGAAAGGCTAGTAATAGAACCGATTTTCTTTCAAATGGTAATGGAAAGTTTCAGGATTTACCTATTGCAGTGCTTATAGATGAGGCTAGTGCTTCTGCTTCTGAGATTTTAGCTGGTGCTGTACAGGATAACGACAGAGGATATATTATTGGTAGAAGGTCGTTTGGTAAAGGTTTGGTTCAGGAGCAAAGACGTTTACCTGATGGTTCTGCTTTAAGATTAACAGTTTCTAGGTATTATACTCCTTCTGGAAGATGTATCCAGAAATCATATAAGAATGGTAAGAAGGATTATTATTCAGAAATATATAAGCGTTTTGAACATGGTGAATTTTCTGAAAGAGATAGTATTCATCTTAATGATAGTTTAAAGTATAAGACTGTAAATGGAAGAACTGTTTATGGTGGCGGTGGTATAATGCCTGATGTCTTTATTCCTATTGATACTCTTGGTATTTCAACGTATTTGAGAAAGCTTATGACAAAAGCTATCGTTTATAGATTCTCTTTTGATTATGTAGATTCTCACAGAAAGGATTTTGTAAATAGAAGAGATTATAAATCAATCCTTGAGTATATTAAGAAACAGAATCTTATAGATCAGTTAGTTGTTTTTGCTAAGAAAGAGGGAGTGAAGAGAGATTCTAAAGGATTGAAACATTCAAGAGAGATTATTGAGACTCGTTTATATGCATATATAGCTAGACATCTTATTGATAATGATGGTTATTATCCAATTATCAGGAATATTGATAATACTCTAAATAAGGCATATGATGTCATTAAAGAGGGTAAGCCGTTAAAATAATTCCATGGATTATAATAAAAGATTAACTGCTCTCTTTGTATCGCAGATTAAGGACTGGCCTTTGGCTAAGGAGAATTATGCTGCACTTAAGTTTGTAGAAGAAAGGGAGTTGGAGTTTGGTAATTGTACTATTCGTTTACAACATAATCCCGCTCGTATTTTATCAACAGGTGCGAATATCTCTAAGGAAAGTATAAAAAAGAGAGCTTGTTTTTTGTGTGCATCTAACAGACCACAGGAACAAGAGGGAATTGATTATATGGGTAAGTATGAGTTGTTGGTGAATCCTTTCCCAATAATGTCAAAACACTTTACGATTGTACATAAAGAGCACGTAAAACAGTCGGTTGAGTATTTCCCTGATATGTTGTCTCTGGCTCAGGATCTGAAAGATTATTCTATTGTTTATAATGGTGCGGAGTGTGGCGCTTCTGCTCCAGATCATATGCATTTTCAGGCTGGTAGTAAAGATTTTATTCAAACCGAATTAGAGCTTGATAGAATTATTGGCAGTGGTGATCAAATTACATTTTCATCCGAAATTAAAGTTTATAAAGCATCTGGTTATCTAAGAGACGTATTGCTTATAAAGTCTGATAACAAAGCGTCGATAATTTCTACTATTAATGAAATACTAGTAAAGGGAGTGGAGTATTCAAAGACTCATAAGGATGCAAAGTTAAATATCATCTGTCGTTACGATAACAATATATGGACAGTGATAATGTTTCTTCGTAAAGCTCACAGACCATCGCATTATACCAGAGAGAAGAATATTCTAATATCTCCAGGTGTTATCGATATGGGCGGAGTTCTAATTTGTCCAAGAAAAGAAGATTATCAAAATATTACTAAACAGGAAATTAGGGAAATATATAGTGAGGTATCACTTTAATCTACATACAATAATACCAGTGTCGTGCTTAATTCCAATAAGATAGTTGTATAGTGTTTTTTCTGAGATAGTTACCTTCTTGTGATAACTTGAAGCGTGAAGTAAATGCGTTTCGGTACCTTGTTTTATAGCAAATCCTACATGTGAAATGTCTAATCCTTTGATGTCGGTTGTTATAAATATTATATCACCATCCTGTAGTTTGTCTTCAATGTTTGCAACATCTTTCTTAGGTATATAATAATATTCACGACCATTAATATTCTTCTCAATGTTCTTTATTTCAGGAACAAGCTTACCGTCTTTAAGTGATTTGTATTTCTGTGGATGTGAACTCATAAAGCCTACAGAAGGCTTAAAATCAATACCATCAAGTTCTTTGGTGACATCTTTTATAATACCCTTATTTACATTATCATAAATCCAGTCAGAAGAATAATGTAAGCGTGAAGAATAATCTTTAATCTTACCACTTCTGTATCTTAATTCTTTAATGTATTTAGCAAAATTATCAGGATTAATTATCTCTTTCTGAGAGCATAAATATAACGATAGTGCATTTTCAACAAATGTCAGACAATCAAGTTCTCTAAGGTTAATAACCAACTTTTCTTTTGTATTAATATCTAGTGTGCCACCCACATAAGGAGTATTAAGGAAATACTTTAGAGTGTTTATATATGTATCCTTTTGTCCTTGAATTATTGTAGACTTAGCATTAGAAAGTATAATACTATCTTGTTTACTAATCTTTTGTACAACAGTCTTCTGTGCAATGCTATTACAAGCAATACATAAACTTATTGAAAGAAGGGTAATAATTATTTTTTTCATATTCAAATAGCTATCTGGGATATACCCTCTTCCTGTCAACTACCTATTAACTCCCATTTTTTCAAAATAATTGGGACTTGATAGGGAGAGGGTAGGTAGTTGGTACGGCCCCGTTACGGTCTTAATATAGTGCTATCTAAAATAGCTTTTCTCTTTATTCTAGTAAAAGTTATTTTATTATTCTTCAAAAAAGACAGCATTAGGAATTTTGCTTTCTTCAATTTTTGTTTGTGTACTCTTTTCAAATCCTGATAATCCAGATTTAAATCCCTCTCTTTTTACCACCCAAAATTCATTAAAGACTGATTTATAATATATTTCAATACTAATCTTATCTGCGCGATTATGAATGTATTGCATCATTTTTTTACTTGATGACCAATCTATTAATTGAAATTCCTCATTAGCAGAGATAATCTGATTAGAAAGTTCGCTAATTGTATGTGAATGTGGGATATTTTGAGGTATTTTTATTTCTGTATAGAACTCCATCCAATTCTTCACAGCTTTTCCGTCGTATTTAATTATAACTTTTTGAATTATCGCAGGTCCAGTTCCTTTATTTGTTAGTTTTATTTTAAATTCATCTAATCCAGAAGAGTTTCCTGTGTTCCAGGTATTGATACTTAAACTAGGCCATGCATTCGCTTTTGTTTGTTGCATTAGAATTTGATTTTGCTTACTCATAATGGTGGTTTGCGAAATACAAACGAATAAAGAAGCAAAGCTTGTTATTAATACCCCCAAAGCTATAAGCAGATTTGGTTCTATTTTTATTTTAATTTTCATTGTAATAATTTTATAGTAGTTTCTATTTTATTAAAATACGCTTTTTGATTTCAAAATATCTTAAGCGGTCTTTGTAGGCATTATATGTGTTCATTTTGTTGATATCAAGATTGGCATCAGAATTGCCTTCCCAACGACGACAGTTGTAGATAGGGTCATAAATACGACCAATCTTATATTCACGTGATAGTGCAATTCCCACTGCATAATCCTCACCGTATGAAGTATTTGGCAATTGTAACTTTCGTAGAATAGGAGTATAGAAGGCACGAGGAGCACCCAGTCCGTTTATACGTAAAGCATTATTAGCACCATTCTCATCAGACCATTCTTTGTGATCAATTATTCCAGGAGGAATAGGCTCATTATCAAAATTCATCATTTGGTAAGAACCAATTACCATTGCACAGTAATTAGCATTAAAACAATCAACAACTTTCTGAATAGTAAAAGGAGTATTATACACATCATCACTATCGAGTTGGATAGCAAATTTACCGCAGTCAGGATGATTGACACCCAAATTCCAGCATCCGCCAATACCTAAAGAATTGCTTTCAGGAATAAGATGTATGATGTTGCTGTATTGTGATTTAAGTTCTTTAATTATTTCAGTAGTACCGTCAGTGGAGTGATTATCAACAACAATTAAATTAAAAGGGAAATTACACTCTTGTGTCATTACAGAATCAATAGCATCTTTAATCGTTTTAGCTCTGTCGCGAACAGGAATAATCACAGAAGCCTCGTATTTAAAACTGTTATTAGAATAATCAACCGATTTGAATGGGGGTTTCATGAAAGCACCAATCTCAACAAGGAAAGCTGTAAACACCTTCTCCATTTCAATCTGAACATCACGGTTTGCAGGATTCACATAATCAAAGATTACCTCTCCAGACTTACTGAAATCCTCTTTAATTACAGTATATAAAGGTTCAGGAATACGCTCAACAGAATCAGATTTCATTAACTCAAGTCGTAATGCATATAAAGCACCATACTTAAGAGATGAATCCATGCCAGAAAGTACCTTCTTAAGAGAAGAAGTTCTAATCAAAAGCATATTACCTAAAGCAAAATCATCACGAACACAACCAAGATGATGGTCGGTTAGAGGATGAAGAGAAAGCCTGTCGCCATCAAGATCATAATAATCTGAATACAACATATTTGCACCTGACATATCAGCAATCTGCGCAAAGCGAGCAATAGAATGTTCAGAAATCTCTACAGAACGAGCATTAGTTATCAATAAAACAAACTCACAATCAGCTTTTTCTGAAATATTTTTAAAAGAATTATAATCGCAAATACGAGTATTAAAAGTATCAGAAACAAAATGAAGATTATCCTCTGTAAAACAAGTGTTTACGGTACTTAACAGGCTATCTTGTAGGTTAGTTCTCTCTCCACACACTATGCACGATATATTGTTCATTTAAACGAGTTTTGTTAATTAATAATCACAAAGTTATTGAAAAAACTTAATAAGTTTCGCAATTCATATTAATTCTATATTTTTGTAGACTAGTTTAGGAAAAGAGTATACTATTAAATATCATAGATGAAGAACATTAGAAACTTTTGTATAATAGCACATATCGACCATGGTAAAAGTACATTAGCCGATCGATTGTTAGAGACAACGAAGACAGTATCAGATAGAGAAGCTCAGGCACAAGTGCTTGATGATATGGATATCGAGAGAGAGAGAGGGATTACTATCAAGAGTCATGCTATACAGATGGACTATGAGAGAGGAGGAGAGAAATATATCCTTAATCTAATTGACACACCGGGACACGTTGACTTTTCATACGAGGTATCACGTTCTATCGCGGCATGTGAAGGAGCTCTTCTTATTGTTGATGCAACACAAGGAATACAAGCACAGACAATCTCGAATCTATATTTAGCAATGGAGAACGATTTGGAGATAATACCTGTCTTGAACAAGATGGATATGCCAAATGCTATGCCAGATGATGTTAAAGATCAGATAGAAGAGCTAATTGGTTGTGACAGAGACGATATTATTGAAGCGAGTGGAAAGACAGGATTAGGAGTTGATTTAATTCTTGACGCAATTGTTGATAGAGTAAAAGCTCCTGAAGGAGATATAAATGCAAAAACTCAGGCACTTATTTTTGACTCAACTTATGATTCATATAGAGGTGTGATTACATATATTCGTTTGCTTAATGGTAAGATTTCTAAGGGAGATCTTGTTAAGTTTGTATCTACAGACAATGAATATAAGGTTGATGAAGTTGGTGTGTTACGCCTTAAGCCAGAGCCACGTAAAGAGATCTGTGCAGGTGATGTTGGATATGTTATTCTTGGAATCAAGAAATCTATAGAGGTTAAAGTTGGTGATACTGTTACTCACGTTAATGCACCTTGTGAGGCGGCAATTGACGGATTTGAGGAAGTAAAACCAATGGTTTACGCTGGTATCTACCCAATTGACTCTGAAGATTACGAAGATCTGAGAGCATCAATGGAAAAGCTTCAGCTTAACGATGCATCACTAACATATGAGCCAGAATCATCATTAGCACTAGGATTCGGTTTCCGTTGTGGATTCCTTGGAATGCTACATATGGAGATTGTGCAGGAACGTTTAGACAGAGAGTTTGACATGAATGTTATTACTACTGTACCCAACGTAATGTACATAGCGTACACAAGAAAAGGAGAAGTGTTTGAAATGCACAACCCTTCTGATATGCCAGAGCCAACAGTACTTGATAAGATTGAAGAACCATTCATTAGAGCACAAATCATATCTCAGGCAGATTATATCGGTCAGATAATGACTTTATGTCTAGGTAAAAGAGGAACATTAACAAATCAGCAATACTTATCAGCAAACAGAGTAGAACTAACATTCGAAATGCCACTGGGAGAGATTGTATTTGATTTCTACGATAAGTTAAAATCTATTTCAAAAGGATACGCGTCATTTGATTATTATCAGACAGGATACAGACAAGCGAAATTAGTTAAATTAGATATACTTCTTAATTCAGAGCCAGTAGATGCATTATCAACACTTCTACATTTCGATAACGCTGTTACATTCGGTAGAAGAATGTGTGAGAAGTTGAAAGAACTTATCCCTCGTCAGCAGTTTGATATTGCAATACAAGGAGCGATTGGAGCAAAGATTATCTCAAGAGAAACAGTAAAGGCAGTACGTAAAGATGTTACAGCCAAATGTTACG